>Ga0209223_10001258_pt1 | contig 28069 bp, 29 predicted proteins | sample COG_06_FD_184750 | JGI IMG/M metagenome (GOLD analysis project Ga0209223, IMG submission 184750) | Pelagic Microbial community sample from North Sea - COGITO 998_met_06 (SPAdes) (version 2) | ecosystem: Environmental > Aquatic > Marine > Neritic zone/Coastal water | place: Helgoland, sampling...
TAGATAATGAGTGTACTATCCAATTTTTTTTCTTAAAAAATAAACACAAGTGATAACCAATAAAACCTGTTCCTCCAGGGATCAATATTTTCTTTTTATTTTGCAAGATGTTTTTTTTGCTTAATACTTTTTTCTAAAATCTCTTTATCTCTTAAGGTATCCATGCATTGCCAAAACCCATCGTGTTTAAATGCATACAATTCCCCTTTATCAGATAATTTTTCTAAAGGATATCTTTCTAAATAAGTTTGATCTCCTTTTAAGTATTTAAATATTTTTTTATTTAAAACCATAAAACCTCCATTGATCCATCCTTCATCTAAACTTGATTTTTCTCTAAAACAGTCAACCTTATTTTTTTTTAATTTAATAAAGCCAAATCTTGCTGGAGGTCTTACGGCAGAAATTGTGGCTATTTTATTATGTCTTCTATGAAATTTTAGTAGATTTTCTAAATTTATATTTGATAATCCATCACCATAAGTTAAAAAAAAATCATTTGTATCACCTAATTTTTTTTCTAATCTTTTTAATCTTCCACCTGTCATCACATTTTTTCCTGTTGAAATAACATTTATCTTCCATTTATTAAAATTCTTATTTTTAAAATATTTCTTAATTATTTCTCCCTTATATCCAGTTGCTATATAAAAATCATTGAAACCAAATCTAGCAAAATGTTCCATAATATGAATTAAAATTGGAACTTTATTTACTTCTATCATTGGTTTTGGGATGCTCTGAGTGTATTCAGAAATTCTAGTTCCCAAACCGCCAGCTAATATTACTACTTTCATAATTTTACTCGATTTTCTTTGAAATTATATATGTATTATTTCCTTAAAAAAAAATAATCAATGATTAAATATATCATTATAAACCTTTTAAATATTCAATTATACTTATCTAGATAATCTATATAAATTTAGGTTTTCTAAAAACATCTTCAACAAATATACAAAAATATTTGTATCCAAAGATAAAAGAAATTAATTATATTGGAAGATACTATCATAAAAAAAATTCAAAAATTTTTAATCAATTAAATAACTATGTTGAGAATAGAAGATTATTTAGTAAAAATTCACTTAGTAAGTTGAAACGTCTGTTTAAAGAGTTGGTAAAGAAAAATGATACCATATTATTATCAAATGAAAATTGGGTTATTCCATATCAAAAAAATAACAAAACAGATAAAATAGAAATTATTTCACAATTTGAAAAATTAAAAAGATTAAGAAAATTTATGAATGACATTAATATAAGTTATAAATTTTTTATAATTGATAGAGACAAATCAACATTGATAAAATCACTATTTGCAACACTTCAAGAACGGATAACAAAACTCTTTGGATATAAAAATTTAGAATTCAAAAACTTTATTTATAAATTTAAACAAAAAGATAATGACTATGAAAATATTAAACTATTTTTTGATATAATTAATTTTAAAAAAATTGAAAAAACTCTTCAAAAAAGAATAAAAATTTTTAACTATAATTTAATTAAAAATGATCCAGAAAAATTTTTAATTCATTTAGGTACATTTATGAATGTTAAAATTGATATATCTTTAGCAGATAAACTTCGAATAAAGACAAGAGTTTCAGAATCTAAAAATGGAAATTATATAGTTAAAAAACCAAATTTTTTATTCAAATTAATTAAATTAATTACTCCAAAAAAGATTAAAATGTTGTTAAAGAAATATAGTTTTTACAGCAAAGCTTTATCTATAATGAGCAATAATACAGGCGTTTCTTATAATAATAAAAAATTAAAAAATTTTTTAGAAAAAATACATAAAAACTAATATTTTAAATTTTTACCAATTATATTTGAATTTTGGATCATTTGAATCCATTCTAACCATTTCTTTTTCATTATGAGGCAAAGTTAAACAGTTTGCAATTATTGAATGATTATCATTTAGTCCTTTAAATCCATTCCAAATGTTTGGTGGAATAGTAATAAGTGAATAGCTATCTAAAGATAAATATAATTCTTGACAAAGGCCATTGGTGGTACTTTCGGTTCTATCATCAAATAAAACAAGTTTTACTTTTCCAAAAATACAAGCATAATTTAATGTAGCTTCTTTGTGAAGGTGCCAAGCTTTAATACTATCTTTAAAAATTGTAGAAAAATATATTTCACCAAATTTTTGAAAAACATCACTATCCGATCTTAACATGTGCATTACAGAGCCTCTATTATCTGAAATAATCTTAAGAGGGGTTATTTTTATTCCTTCTATATTTTGTTTCATTTTTTTTATTTAAATATTTTTTTTACAGCTCTAATACCAAAAAAAATAATAGATAGCCATGCATATGGAAAAAATAAATTTTTTAAAAAATGTTTATAAAAATTGACGTAATTTCTTCCAGCCTTATTGCCATGAATAGCTATTTTTGTAAAAAAATTGAAAAAATTTCTTAAAGCAAAATTTTTACAATAAATATATTTTGTTAAACTCATCCCCTGAGATCTATAATGATCAAGTAACTCTGGTATTCTAACAATTTCAATAAAATCGTATAAACTAACCCATTCTCTCTCACCAATTAAATTAACACTTAGAGGATCAGAACATATATAGCTTTTTTTATTCTTAAAGACATTAGAAATTACTTTTGCATTAAGACAAGTGTTATCAAAATTTGACCAAATATTCGTGTCTTCAATATCTTTTTGATCTATACATTTCAAGCCATCTAGCCACATTTCTCTATTAAAGATACTTAAAAAAATTCCTATTAAAAATTCCCACGAAACTTTTGGATCAATTATTTCCCAAAAATTTACAACTTTATTTTTATTAGATTTTGAAAGTCTAGTCATTTTTATATTTTTTAACTGATCAGTATCAAAAGGATGAGAAAAATTTTCTAAATATTTTGAATTTAGATAATAAGAGTTAATAAAAAAATATTCTGTATCTGAATTATTTTTAAAAATATTTTTTAAATCTATTAAGGTATTGGGTAAAATTAGATCATCATTACCAATTAGCCATGCATATTTACCAGTTGATATTTTAACAGATTCAATTGCATTTAACGCAAATCCTAAATTTTTTTTATTTCTATTATATATTATCTTAAATTGTTTGTTATATTTATTGATAATCTCAATTGGATCTTTGTCTGAAAAATTATCTGAAACACAAACTTCAAATTCAAAATCATTTACATTTCTAGAAGATATTAAAATTGAATTTAAGCAATTATCAAGGCAATCTAATCTATTATATGATGGAATGCAGATAGATAGTAACATCAATTAATATTTGTAAGACAATTCTTTAAAATCTTTATTAATATACTTTTTATAATTATTTTTATTAATAATGTGAAATTTCGGTAAATGAAAAATTAAATTACCACCTTTTTTTAAGTAATTTAGTTCCTGTTTTATAATTTCTGATCTAAAAGACCAAATTAATACTAATAAATATTTTGGATTTAGAATTCGCATTTTTTCTTTTGAAATAATTTTAATATTAGTACCAGGTGTATAATGATTATACTTTTTTAAATTTGCGTCACAAATATACTCAATTTTTTTAGAGTCTAAATTAGCATAATTTAAAACAATATTACCTTTAGTAGAGGCACCATAGCCAGCAATTGGAGAATTTTTACTTACAAATAAATTTAGATCTGAGCCAACTTTCTTAATTCTTTTTGAAAAATTTCGGTAAGAATTCTTTGTAATTTTTTTTTCATCTAATTTTAGTTTATTAATTAGTGAATAATTTGAAATTCTCTTGCTATTAATTTTTGCTATTACAACCTCAATACTACCACCATTAATTTCATTAATTTTTATATCTAGTACTTTTAAATTGTTATTAATTAATATTTTTTCAAAAACACTTAATGTATAATACATAATATGTTCATGGCATATTTGATCAAATGTTAGATTTTTAAGCATTAATGGCAAGTATGAGAATTCACAAATCCAAATACCATTTTCATTTAACATCATTTCAATATCTTTACAAAAAGAATTAGGATCCTCAACATCATAAAAAATTGCAAAGCTTGAAATTAAATCAAATTTAATATCTTTATTTTTAAAATTTTTAAGAACATTTTTTTTTGAAAAAAAATCAGTAATCAATTTCATATTCTTATAATTATTTTTAAATTTGTTTGCAGATGGATCGATTCCATATAGATTATATTTATTTCCAAGTAATTTTAAGAATGACGCATCATTACTTCCAATATCTAAAATATTATTTCCTTTTTTAATAAATTTAAATTTTTTTAATCTCTGAATTTTTTCTTTTAGATGCAATAACATCATTTTACTAACAGATGTTTTGTACCCATAGTGACTACCATACATTTTTTTAGTATTAGCTAAATTACTAAGTTGTACTAAATGACACTTAGTACATTTGTGCAAATCTAAAGAATATTTTTCAAGTTTTTTTTTTTTATTAGGGTAAAAAAAACCACTGAGAGGCTGTTTTCCTATTTTTACTATTTTTTCTAAAAAATTATGTCTACAATTTTTACACCTCATAAATTAAAATTTATTTTTTTTCTAAAATTCCCCTTAAATAACAATTGTCATCACTATTACTTGTGAAAAGGCCTAACTTGTGCATTTCATTAATATTTTTAGAATTTTGAATTAGTTGTCTTAATTTAAGTAGATTATATGGAATAAATTTTTTTATAAATTGCTTAAAACTATCAAAAGTTTTCCCTGATTTAATCCTATAATATCTGTCTTGAGATTCTCTTTGATACTTATGATCTTCATCAAACGAATATGAGCTAATATCAATTCTATCAACTTTAAAATTAAATTTATCACAAATAGATTCTATACTTTTCTTTGTATAAAATAGCAGATGTGGCCCATCATATGGTCGACCAGAGAAATATTCTTCAGGACAATTTGGAACTTCAAAAAAAACTTTTCCACCAGGTTTTAATATTTCATTAAAATTATTAAAAACATTAACATCAGTTAAGTGCTCTAATGAATGCAAAGTTATTATTAAATCAAATTTTTCATTAATATTTTCAAGTGGTTCATTCTTGTAACCTCTTTTCTTAAGTATTTCGCTGCATTGCTTATCATATTCTGTACAGTACAAATTCACATCAGGAAATTTTTTTTTAATTGCGTAACCTAGATCTCCAAAACCGGCTCCAAAATCATAAATATTTTTAATTTTCTTCAAGTCTAGTAAAGTTGATAGATATAATAAATAGTTTAAATTTTTATCCTCTAATACTCTTTTTTCTGACTCTTCGTCATTCTCTGTGACCCAATAAGGTGGTCTATTGATTTGACGATAAACATTTTCATAAAAAAAATCTAAATTTTTCATTTCAGGCATTGGATTTGCAAAACTAAAATCACAATTTTTACATTTACATATTTTAAGCTTCCCAAAGTATTTAGCATCTTCTTTTATTTCATACTTATAGTCACACCTTAATTTAACATTTTCAGAATTATTGCAAATTGGACATTCCATATTGGATATTTTTATAATTTAGTTTTTTGGATCTTTAAAATAATCATTTAAAAAATATTTTATTTTTTTTATATTTAAAACATCTTTATTTGATGAACTATACTCTATATCATTTTTTAATTTTTTACCATATTTGCTAGTAAAAGATAAATTCTCACTATAAATTATAAATGAGTCTTTATCTTGATTAACTGATCTAGACTCATCAATGGAAAAAAGAGACTCATGCATTTTTTCACCAGGCCTAATTCCAGCTATTTTTATTTTAGCTTTTATGTCTAGCAATTTAATTAAATCAAAAATTTTTATTGAATTCATTTTTGGTATAAAAATTTCCCCTCCCTTTGTTCTAGTCAAGCATGATAAAACAAATTTTATTGCATCTTTAATTGGAATAAAAAATCTTGTCATGTCTTTTGAGGTAAGTGGTAAGAATTTATTTTGATTTAAAAGATCTTGAAAATAGGGGATTACAGAACCTCTTGAACCTATTACATTCCCATATCTAACTACTGAAAATTTTGTAAAATTAGAATATTGATTTCCATTTATAAATAGTTTTTCTGAACAAAGTTTTGTTGCACCATATAAATTAACTGGGTTGCACGCTTTATCTGTTGATAAAGCTATGACTTTTTTAACTTTTCTTTCTATGGCTGCTGTAATAATAGATTCTGATCCATTAATATTTGTTTTTATACATTCAACTGGGTTATATTCTGATGTTGGAACATGTTTCATTGCTGCAGCATGTATTACGTAATCAACATCACGAAATGCTGTTAACAATCTGTTAACATCTCTAACATCCCCTATAAAAAATCTAACTCTTTTATCTGAGCCAAATTTTTTAGCCATTTCAAATTGTTTGTTTTCATCTCTAGAAAAAATAATAAGTTTTTTTAGTTTTGTTTTTTTTAATAAAAAAGTTGTAATCTCATGACCAAATGTTCCTGTACCACCAGTAATTAGTACATTTTGATTTTTTAAAAAATTCATGTGATATTTAAGATAATAATATTTTATATAAATCAATGATGGCTCTATACAAGAAGATATTTATCAATATATTCAATTTTTTGTAGCCGTTATTAGCTCTTTTTAATATTTCTAACTTAAAACCTTTGCTCTTTAATATTTTTTTAAAAAAACTTATTATTAAATGATTAAAAATTACCAACATGTGTATTTAATTTATTGTCATATTTTACATTAAAAATTTTTTGATTTTTTTGAGTGTAATATATTTATAATTTTTACTCTCTTTTTGATCTACAGCTGCGAGGTCTTTAATATTGTCAATTGAGTGCCAAAAACCATCTATTTTTATTAAATTTGTTAAATATTTTTTAATTATTTTTGGATAAAATGTTTGCTCAAAGTTTTTAGAATTTTTAAATATATAATTATATTTTTTTAAAATTTCAGTTTTAATTAAACAAATTCCTGTAAAATTATAACCAATATAATTGCTATTATTTCTTACTTTAAGTTGGTCAAATACTAAGTTTCTACGAAAGTCTATTACCTTATTTTTTACAACTCCAATTGAACCATAAGGATAAGTTACCTCACCAGATAAAAATGTTACTGCATAATTTTTTTTACAATGCTTTTTATAAATAGAAATTAAATCAATATCAAAAATTGCATCTCCATTTAAAAGTAAAAAATTTTTTTGATTTATTCTATCTATAATTTTACTTATTCTTAATCCAATATTAGAGTTAATGCCAGTCTGAATTACTTCAATTTTAATACCAAATGAGTTATTTTTATTTAAAAAGTCTTTGATTTGATTTCCCTTATACCCTACGGGTAAAATTATGTGGTTAAATCCTGAAAATTTTAAATATTTAATTATATACCATAATATTTCTTTACCTTGAGCTTTTAATAATGTTTTGGGAATCTTTTTTCCCAGCAACCCTAATCTGGAACCTTTTCCTCCACATAATACTACTGCACATTTATTTTTCATTTGTTAATTTCCATATTGATTGTGTGCTGGATACATGTCTTTTATATTTTCTATTTTGATTTTTAAATATTAATTTTCCAGTTGCTTTATATTTTTTCCATATTTGTACTGAAAATTCTTTAATACTTAAAAGTTTGTTTGATGATACATGAAAAATTTCAAATTTTTTTTTTTTATTAAACTTGCATGCATCGAGCAAAACTTTTGCAACATAATCAACATCTGTGAAATCTCTATATTCATATGGGTTTTCGATAATCATATTTTTTCCTTTTTTTGCTAATCTTTTTATTTTTGGAAAAAGTCTATTTTTATTTTCTCCGATACCATAAGTGGGGAAAATTCTCATTATTCTAAAATTAGAATTTGTTCTGCTAGATATTTTTTTAATAATGTCTGTAAAAACTATTTTACTCAACGAATAAAGGTTACTAAATCCTCTTTTGCTACTTATACTCAATTTTTTATCATTACACATGCCATTATTGGAATATTCTGAAGAAGTGCTTGCAATAACAAAATTTCTACAATTATTTTTAAGTGCCTGCAGTATTAACCTGAATGATTTTTTTACATTAAAATCTATAACTTCATAAGAGTCTTTATTACTGTTAGATCTTACTCCTTTGGCAGCTAAATGAACTACAACATCTGATTTTTTAATAAACTTTTTCCAATCATCATCCAACTCTCCTTTTAACCATTTAATATTATTCTTATTTTTATGTTTTTTTTTTCTACTCACTGCATAAACAAAATGTCCTCTATCAGAGGCTAATTTTAAGAATCTTTTACCTACAAAACCTGTGCCACCTGTTAGAAAAATTATCATATATGTGATCAACAAATATTTAATGATTATTAAGTATTATTTAAATCTATATATCTAAATAATACTTAATTTGCTTATTAGTCAAATCAAAAACATTTTTTTTTGTCTTAAAACTTTTATACCAACTTACTGTGAGATCTATGGAATTATCTATAGAAAGCTTAGGCTTCCAGTTTAATCTTTTTGATATTTTTTTACTATTAATATTTAAATTTTTTGACTCAAAAATATTTATTTTTTTATTGTGAAATCTTTTATCATTTTTGTTAATTATAATTTTTGATTTTGATTTCATTTTATTCTTAAATATTTCAACCAAACTTTTAACTTTCATATTTTGTTTCAGACTTGGTCCAAAATTCCATGGTTCACAAAACTGTTTTCCATTCTTAGAGTACAATTTTTCCGCAAGTTTTAAATATCCCATTAGAGGTTCTAAAACATGTTGCCATGGTCTGGTTGCTTTAGGATTTCTTAAGACTAAATATTTATTTTCATAAAAATTTTCCAGAACATCTTTAACAATTCTGTCTGGAGTCCAGTCTCCACCGCCAAAACAATTTCCAGCTCTTACAGTAGCAATATTACATTTAGAATTTTGAAAAAAAGATTTTCTATAACTGTGCACTAACAATTCACAACAAGCCTTGCTACCACTATAGATATCATCTCCACCTAATTGGGAATTCTCATCAAAATATTTTTGCTCTTTATAATTTTGATAAACTTTGTCTGTTGTAATAATTATTACTGATTTTATAAAACTATACTTTTTTGAGACCTCCATTATATTAGCTGTTCCAACAATATTTGATGTAATTGTATTGTGAGAATTTTTAAAACTTTCAATAACACTTGATTGTGCAGCTAAATGAAAAATTATCTCAGGTTTAATCTTTTTAATTGCTTTATCAAGATCTCCTAAATTATTTATATTTTTTCTAAAATCATTTGTTAAAATTTTTTTTAAATTAGTGGCTTCAAAAAAATTTTTTTTACCAGCAGGATTAAGTGCATAACCAGATATTTTACATCCTAAATTATTTAAGAACATACATAGCCACCCACCTTTAAACCCTGTGTGACCTGTAACTAAAACTTTTTTATTTTTCCAAAATTTATTATTTAACTTAAAATAATTTTTTTTATTATTTGTTTCCATAAATTATATTATTAATATAACTATTAATTTAAAATTTAAATTAAAATAAGTAGCTATTATAAATTTTCTAAAATTTTTTCAATTCGATTACTAGTTTTCATATCATATTTATAGAAGTAATTTTTTTCAATAAACTTTGATTTTTGTGATATTTTACTTTTACTAATTAACTTTAAAAATTCTCTTTTATTTTTTGCAGTTGGGACTTCATTGTTAATATCAAAAGTTGGAATAAAATCTTTGTGACAAACTCTTAAAACATTATAATTTCTAATTGCCAGTTCATAGCCGAGTATTGCATTACCACATATAATATAGTCACATTTTGAAAATAACTTTTCTTTTTTTTGTAAGCTGACATTTGTAAAATCTATTTTTAATTTCTCTCTAAAAGACCTAATAGTGTTATTTTTTTTCAAAGGATGCGGCGCAACAAGAATTTTCCAATTATCTAACTTGCATTGGTTAAGAATATGAATAAATGCATTATAATCATTTATTCCACACAAAAGTAAGATAGTTTTTTTTTTTAAATTTTTTGATTTTCGATTAATCTTACTTTTTAAAATAAATTTATTAAGTTCAACTTTTAAAGATCCGGTGCAAAAAACATTCTTATTACCAAATGTTTTTCTTAATTCTTTATAGTATTTTAAACCTTGGCTAAAAAAATAATCTGGTTTTGGTGAAAAAAAACTTGAATTACTTTTTGAGAAATCATTAGAATTAAACCCATAATTTAAATCATTTTTAAAATATATGGCATGATTTACATTAACTATATTCTTTACTTCTGTTTTTTTTGAAAAATAATAAAATGCTCTAGCTTGAGGATAAAAATCATAACAATTTATAAAGTTAGTAACAGAAATCTTATTAAGACTACACTGAAGAGCTTTAGCTTTCAAAAGCTGGTCTTGAATTGGCCCAAAAAATGAATTTATTAATTTTTTTTCTAATATATCTTTACAATTAATTTTATTTATAAAAAAGTAATTTTTTTTTTTTAAGATTTTTATTGTCATTAGAAGTGATTGGTAGCAACAACCAAATATTTTAAGGATATCAAAAAATTTTAATTCTTTATTTGATATTATATAATTTAAGGGTACTTTTCTCAGATTTTTTTTAATTTTAAAAATATTCTTTATTAAAAAAAAATTTTCTGGTAGCTCAATAATATAAATTTTACTATTTTTGTTTTTAGTTGTCAGTCTTCCATATTGTCTATCTATAAATTGACCATTGTGATTAACAAAATTAGTATACAATCCATAATAACAATCTCTTTTTGGCAATATATCTTTTTTATTTGAAAAAAAAATATTTATAAAAATATATGAGATCACTTTTAAAATAATTTTTTTTAAAAGATTAATAAACAAATAGAAATAATTACACCTTCTTTTTTGATGTTTATTTTTTTTATGATTTAATTTTTTATTTAAATCTATATACCATTCACTCTCATTTATATTATCTTTGCTCATTAGGTCTGATAGCCACCATAGAGAAAGATTTTCAAATTTTATTTTTTTAGAGAATTCTTTACGTAAATCAGTTTCTGAAAGCCAATTTACATATTTTTTTCTAGTATAATCCCATCTACTCATAAAATTTAAATTTTATCAAAACCCTCAATTTCATTTAATGGTAAAAAATAAGGATTTCTTCCAACTACATTCATTTTTTTAATCATGATTTTTCTTGGCAAAGTATTAAGACACCTTTTTTTTATATTTACGCAATTGACTCTTAAGAAATTTTTTTAAAAAGATATTCTGCAATTTCAAAATCTATTAGATTATCAACGTCTAATCCTTCGATATCATTAATACTATAAAAATAGGGTTTATCTCCTAAAACATTTTTTTTATTAATCATTTTTTTTCTTGAGATTATATTTGCACCGTAAGTTAATTTCATAATATCAGGTAAATCTTGAGTATTTGGAGCCTTTTTTGGATTATAATTAATAGGTTTGTTGTTCAGCCAAAGATGTTCTTTAATGTAGTTGATAGTATTTAAACTATCATATTTTGGGTAAACTTTTAAGAATTTCTTTATAAAATTCTGAATTGTGCTGCTTTTAATTAAAGGAGCTGTGCAGGGTGTATACATTAAAAAGTCCCCATCTATTGATTTTGCCAGGTTTTCAAAAAATTCACTATTAGTACACTTTGAGCTTGCAAAATATTTTTCTCTAATATGATATGAAACATTGTATTTTTTTGCAATTTCAATTGCACGTGAAGAATCCGTGCTAACGACTATCTCATCTATAAGGTTTACTTTTTTTAATGCCCTTATTTTTACCTCTAATAAATTTGATTTAGCAAATTTTTTGAAGTTTTTATTTTTTATTCTTTGAGATCCTTTTCTTACAGGCACTATTGCTACGATTTTTTTTTTCACAATTTTTTCCAATTCTTTATATTAATACATTTGTCATCAATATAAATGTCAGCTATTATTTTTGGGCTATAGCCTGAAATTTTTTTTTGACCATTAATATTTTTATTTACTGAATTAAAAGTTAATCCCTTTTTTTTACACCAACTAATAGCTTCAGTTAAAGCAGGAAATTTTTTGTTATCACCTCTGCATGTCCATAAAATTAGTTTGTGTCCCTTTTTTTTTAATTTTTTCAAATCTTGTAATAAATTATGTTGTTTTTTTGTTTGTTTTAAAATCTTTGGAAAATCTGTTTGGCAAAGTGTTCCGTCAAAATCAACTGCAATAACTAACTTTTTTTTATAAATTGGCATCTACAAGTTTTTTTGCTTTTTTATACGAAGAAATTATCAAATCTTTATCTTTTAAAAAATTATCCTGTTTTATATCTTGATGAATTATATCTCTAGCATAAGTTCCAATTGAAACTCCATTTACTCTAACATTTGTTAATTCTGCTAACTTTTTTGTTTTTTGATTAGTTCCACCCGAGACTAGAATAAATATTCCTAATTTATGACCGCTAGTTCTATAAATTTTTTTTGAAGATATAGACGCTTTACCTCCACTTATAGATTTTTCTTTAATATTTTTTCTCATATTAAACTTTTTATTAATTATATCGGCACAAGCAATTGCTTGAAGCGTAGTGTTATAGTCGTTTTCACCTCCGCTCATAGGAATTCCATCAGCTTGTATAATAAGTTTGTCTTTAGAAATATTTTTAATTTTTTCTATTCTGTTCTCGAGAAGAAAATTACTTAAATTTAGTCTATCTAAACATACAGAATTAAATTGATTTGGGTTTGACTGCTGTATAATTTCCCATTCATCTAAGGTTAAATTATCTTCAGACACACCTGCATGCAGCTCGATACTCTCGGCTCCTGCATCTATACATTCAGGGAGTAATTTCTCTAATTCATTCTTAGGATGCCTATAAGATATAATGTTATCCTTGGGACATATTGCGCTACATTTTCCGCAACCAATACATAAGTCTTTAACAACAATTTCTTTATCTTGATTTTGCTCGTTAAAATTTCCACCAAGTTGTTTAAAATAATCTAAATTTTCAACAAAATTTTCTGGAATGGCCTTTGTCGGACATACAGGAATACAAACTTTACAACCTATGCAAGTTTGAGGATCTATATACGATTTTCTAACATGATGGTCCCCTGGCATTCCTACACTTACAACGATATAGGGTTTGTTTTGAACTCCTATATTGTACTTGGAATTAAATTCATTTGCTAAATTTATACCTTCTAAAGATGCTCTTACAACTTCAGGATTGGCAGAAACATCAAGTAAAGTCGCTCCAGCTAAAGAATATATGAAAGAAATTTTTTTTACCTCATCCTTATCTTCATTTCCTGCCCCACAGATTACTTTGAAACACTTATTTTCTATTAATTTTTTTTTTAGATTTTCGTATCTACCTTTCATTAGTTTTTAATTTAATTTTTCTAGTCTATGTTTAATTTCGTTTATTCTCTTTTTATAGTCAATGACCAAATTAATAGGTAAATTTTTGTTATTTTTAATTCTATATTTCAGCCATTCGATTTCAAATTGAAATGATCCAATAATTATTTTTTCGAAATTATTTATAGATTTTTTACTTAGCTTGATCTCAATATTTCTTGTTTCAACATAGTCTAAAAAATTTTTTTCAAAAAGGGATTGAATAAATTCTTTTGAATTTTGGGTAATAGATCCACCCATCTTAAGTACCTTCTTATTTTTTTTTAATTTTTTAATATAACTAAATGTCTTTCTTGTAATATTATAAATTCTTTTAGAGTTTACAAAAGACTTTGAGTATCCCATTGAGCCAGCTAAATCGGATCTACCGATTACTACGCCATCTATTGACTTAAAATATTTAGATTTAATAATATGTTTTAAGTTTTTTATTGACTGAAAGGTTTCAAGGTTTATGAGAAGAAGGTTACTTTTTTTTTGAGCACCGCATTGAACAAATTTTTTAACAGCATATTCACTTTCTATCATTGGAGCAACAATACTATCTACTTGAATATTTCTACAAAAAAAAATATCATTTTTAGCTTCACAGCCCCCAATTTTTACATTCAATTTTAATTTTAATTCTTTTGTTATTTTTCGCATAATTCTAATATCATCGAATGATGCGCCTTCATCTTCTAAGGATTGCTTAACACCTGAAACCCCTAGATTTTTTAAATTTTTTAATATAGCTGAAATTTTTTTCATAAATTATAAATAAAGATTAAATTTCATTAATGTATTTGTTTTATTTATCATCTTTATTTGTTAAAGAAACTATTAATAATTAAAAATAAGATGTATCATAACTAACTTAAAAACATGAATAAACATACATTAACCCCGTTCCTCAAATTTGTACAAAAAATTTTAACAAAATTAATTAACTATTATAAATATTTAAAAATAAACATTTTGCCCGTAAAAAGTATTCATACACATGGTTTTGCAACTGAAATATCTAATCTTTCAGGTTGTTATCAAAGATTCAAAGAAGAGGAAATGGATAAATGTTATAACACATTTAAGAAACATTTTTATAATGCTGTATTTTTAGAGGCAAAACAACTTCAGAAATATTCAATAAATGAAGCTCTTAAAAATGATAACGAAAGCTCAGAGCTATATTATCTTGAATTTGGAGTAGGTGCTGGATCGTCTATAAACTATTTTTCAGATTTCCTTAAAAACAAAAATAGATCTATATTTGGATTTGATTCATTTATCGGATTAAAAGAAGATTGGAAAGGCCATGTTTTATATCCTAAGGGAAGTTTAAGCCAAAACAATATTCAACCAAAAACAAATAAGAATGTCAGTTTAGTTGCAGGATGGATACAAGACACTTTGCCATTATTTCTTAAAGAAAAAAATCCTAAAATTAACTTTTTACATATTGATGTTGATACCTATGAGTCAACAAAGTTTATTTTAAAAGAAACAAAACAGTATCTTTCAAAAAACTGTATAATTGTCTTTGATGATTTTTATAATTTTTCTGGTTGGAGTGTTGGTGAATATAAAGCTTTAATAGAAGAATTTAATGAAAAAGAATACAACTATATTGCTTTTTCTTTAAACAAAGGCAATGTAGCAATACAATTAAATTTATAATTCTACAATTTTTATTAATTTATTTTTTTGCACTTAATACTTAATTAAATTTAGATCCTGTTACCAAAAATAGTAAAATCTTTTGTAAGAATTTTATTAAATCTTGCTAAAATTGTAAATCTTACTTGCTTCGAAGTATTATTCCCGCTTTTATGAAAAAGATTTGGATACATTGCTAAACAATCTCCCGTTTTTACTGAATCATCTTTTGATCTATATTTTTTTAAATATAAATTAGGAACTGTTAATTGAGGTGAAACAAATTTCTTCAATTTTTGTTTAATCTTGTAAACAGTATTCTCATTTTGGCTTTTAGGTTTTATGACAATCGTGCCATTTTTTTATTAGTTTTTATCATAGGCATCCATAAAATTACCCCATTGCTAGGTATAAAATTTAATTTATTGTATACAATATCCTGATGCCAATCATAAATATTCCTTTGATCAGATGGAGTATCCATTCTGAACTGACTTGTCATCATTTTTAATACCTAAAAAATTTGCAACTAAGTTTGGTAGTTTATTAGAGCTGCAAAAAAATTTAGACAAAAATTCACTTTTTGTATTCTTAAAAATTTTTTTTTAATTTAAAAAATTTTTGAAAATTTAGTGATTGATATTGAATTTGTTTTATTGGAATTTTTTTGACAGAATTTTTAAATTGTAAAGAATATACCTCGTTCAACCCTCTTGAATATTTTTGATTTTTTATTACTTAATTGTTTTTTTAATATTCCTCTTAAATAATAATTATCATCACATCTTAAATTAACTTTTTCTGAGTTTTTACATATAAGATATTCTATTTTATATCCGCCTCGTTTTTCTAAAATTTCATTTATTTAGACAGTTGTTTATTTTTTCTTTTATTTTATCAATTGTTGAATTACTTTTATCAAAATTCATTAAATAATTATTCTTATTTTCTAACTCTTTTAAATATTCAAAATTAGTTAATCTTAAAATTTTATCAATCCTATCTTTTAATTCAAGATAAGAGCAATTGTTTAGCTTAAATATACCATTTAACGGAAAATCAAATATATTGTTATCCATAAAGTTTATTGAAAGCGTCTTTCTACCAAGAGAAAGGTTTTCTCTTAACATTGTAGAATAAGTTGAAATTGTAAGTTCACTTTTTAACATGTATTCGTAACTTAAGTGCCTATTTTTTGTAAAATTTATTGTAGAATTGTTAATTAAATAATCATAATCATCATCATCTAGAGACTTTTTATAAAATTCTAATTCTAATTCAAGATTTTCTTTTGAACTATTTAGTCTTTTGAATGAACACAAAAATTTTTTATTGTTTTCTCTTACATATCTCACAATAAATTTAATATATCGACCCATTTCTTTTACTGCTCCTGGGGCAGCAAATCTTTTATCAAACTGAGATACAATGCCATCAGAGACTAAATAAATATCATATTCAAAATTTTTTATGTCTGTTAGATTATTTATATTTTTTTCTTTTAAAAAATTTGCTAATCTAATACTTCCAACTGGATTAAAATTTTTTACAAAAATGTTTTTTTTTTTATAATCATCAATTTCATAATTACCAAAACAAAAAAAATTAGGGATATAAAAATCTTTGCTATAATCTCTTGTTGTAATTCCTTGATTATATAAATGTTGAAATCTATTAAAATCATAATTAGCAGCACATTGTATAGCCATAAAATTGATCTTTTTATCTAGAATTTTAGCAATTTCAAAAAATTTAAAACTACTACTATTTGTGCATGTTATAACTATTTTTGGTTTAATTAGCTGAATAATACTTACTAAATAAGCAGTCCAAATATTACCTCTAAAGTTTAAAATTGTTCTAAATAATACAATTGGATTTATATATATTTGATCAACGTTTTCATATCGTATTTTTAAAACAAAGTGCTCAATATCATTAGTTAGATATCTAAAATCAGGATAGGTCTCGTCATCGAAAACAATTAATTTTTTTTTAGAAGGCATTCTTAAATAAAATTTTAATTTAGGAATTATTTTTAAGAATTTAAATAATTTAATCATAATTATTTTTGTATGGAAATACTATTCATACAAATGTATATCAGTTTAAGTGACAATACTATAAAATAATAAAATGCCTATTAACTATTGTTTAATAAAAAAGATATTATAATTGTGAAAAAAAAAATCAATTTATTAAATTTTAATTCAGACAAGAAAAAAATTAAATTTAAAAAAAAAAATACTTACTTTTTAGGTCCATGGTGTAAAAATAATATAAATTTATTTGATAAAAAATTTAACGATACTTTAAACTTTAATAAAACTTTTAATATTAAAAAGTATAGTTCGGATGTGAAATTTTTAATCAAAAAATATGAATTTACACTTGAAATATTAACTTTTGAATTAAATAAAATTCATAAAACAAATCACTCACAAAAATATTGGGAAATACTACTTTGTAGATGGCTAATGACCTGGATAAATCACACTTATTGTATATGGGATTATGTAAAAAAGATTAATCAAAAATTTGAAGTGTTAAATGTTTACCAAAATAAATTTGACTCAAAATCTTTCATCCCAGAAGATACATGGGACTCTCATCTTATGTGCAGAGCAAACAGTAATTCCTGGCGGGAATGGACTTTCGGTGAAATTTTAAAAAATAGTAGTAAAAATAAGATAAATTTTGTTGATATAGATAAGAAAAAAAGTTTTTTAAAAAAAACTAATTATTCTCTTTTAGCGCCAAATCTATTTTTTTTAAGGAAGAACCCAAAAATTTTTTTTTATAAATTAGAATTAAATAAAAAAATAAAGCTTAACTTATTTAAAAAATTTAAATTTGCATTTTTAAAATATTCTGAAAAAAGGATTTATTTTAATAAAAATAATATAATTAATAGAAATCTCTTAGAAAATTTAAATAGTTCAATAAAAACAGAATGTTCTTTTCAAAAACTTTTAATGGCCCAAATCAAACATAGTTTGCCAAAAATTTTCTATGAAAATTACTCAGAACTTAAAGAAATAAATAAAAAAATAAACTGGCCAGAAAAAACAAAATATTTACTTACTTCTTATGGTGGGGTTTATGATGAACCATTCAAACTATTTTGTGCTGAAAATAAATATTTAAATAAATCTCAAAAACTTTGTGTTTTACAACATGGTTACGGAAATTTTTTTAAATGTGACGATTTTTATAATATTTATCTCGATAGAAGAGTTAGTGATATTTATTTAACATGGGGGAAAAAAATTAAAAACAATTCAGTTCCCTTTTTTTATCCAAAATATATTAAAAAAAAATCTTCGTTTAAATATGATGTAAAAAAAAATATTTTATTTCTTACTTACTCTTTTAATTCAGGTTTAATTTTTCCAGTAGACTTTTTTAAAAATGGAAATATTATAAACTACGAAAGTGCCCGAAAAATTTTAAATTTTAACAAGAGAATTGATAGTAATTTAAACAAACGAATTTTTTTCAAAAATCTCAATATGAACCTTAGAAATGATTTCGAGAAATCACTAAAGTCAAAAATACCATCTATAAAATTTTATAAAAAGAATATTAAATTAATTGAAATAATTGACAATTATAATCTATTTATACATCATTTTTTGGGTACTCCCTTTTTTGAGTGTATGTCACTTAATAAACCATCTATAATAATTTTTGATGAAAAAAATCACTTTCCTTTAGATGATGAATTTAAGAAATTTTTAGTGAAATTTCATAAACTTAAAATTTTATTTTACGATGAAAAAAAAGCAGCAGATTTTATAAATAAAAATTTTTCTAAATTAGAAGAATGGTGGAATACCAAAGAATTACAACTTACTATTAAAAAATTTTCTGAGCTTTACTGTTTTAATCCGACTGATCCAATGAAAATTATTAGCAAAATTTTTAAATAATTTCTTAAATAGCAAAAATTTTTATGATATTTGTTGTTTATATTGATTTAAATACTATAGCTAATTTTTATATATAAATGATTAAAAAATTGCAATATTTTATAAGATGTCATTTTATTTCAAAATAAGATTTAATAAAAAAAATTAATTATAAAACTTTTTGAATTATAAATAACTATTATGAAAATAATACCTTATGGTCGTCAATTTATAGGAAATGATGATTTAAAAGCAGTTACAAGAGCTTTAAAAAGAGACTTAATTACAACAGGAATAGAAGTAAAAAATTTTGAGAGCATGTTTTCAAAAAAAACAGGTGTTAAATATTCTGTTTCCTGTTCAAATGCTACGTCTGGGCTCTTACTTGCTTATCTCGCTGTCGGTATAAAAAAAAATAATGTTATCATCATGCCGTCAATAAATTTTGTTGCCTCAATAAATATGGCTTATTTCATTGGGGCTAAAGTTTTTTTAACTGATGTTGACCCTTTAACAGGAATAATGAGAGCAGAAGATTTAGAGGCTTGTATAAAAAAATATAATTTAAAAAAGATTCATACAGTTGTCACTATGCATAATGGTGGAATTCCATCTAATATGAAAAATTTCTTATATTTAAAAAAAAAATATAAGTTTAATATTATTGAAGATGCATGTCACGCTCTTGGTGGAAGCTATTTATCAAAAAAGGAAAAGGTTGGTAATTGTAAATACAGCGAGATCACAGTTTTTTCTTTCCATCCAGTAAAAAATATCACAACAGGTGAAGGAGGTATGATTACTACCAATAATAAAAAAATTTATGAAAAATTAATTATTTATAGAAACCATGGAATGATAAGAAAAAAAAGTAATAAAAATAAATATGTATGGAATTATAAAATTATTACACCTGGATTTAATTTTAGACTTAATGATATTCAATCAGCGTTGGGAATAAGTCAAATGAAAAAATTAAACTTATTTATCAATAAGAGAAAAGCAATTGTAAAAAGATACAAAAAAAACTTATCCTCAATGAATAGATTTTTAAGTTTTTTTGATGATGGTCAAAATACTATTCCTGCTTACCATTTATTTATTATAAATTTAAACCTCAAACAAATACACATAACTAGAGATCAAATAATTAAAAAACTATTCAAATCTGGGATATTGACACAAGTTCATTACATTCCTATATTTTTATTTCCTTACTATAAAAAGTTTTATAAAAGCAAAAATTTTAAAAATGCTATGAGGTACTACAATTCAAGTTTGAGCATACCAATATATTATAGTTTAACCTTCAAAGAAGTGGACTATATATCTGAAAAAATTAAGGAAATTGTTAAATAATTTTTTTTTTTAATAAATATTTCACTTTTAAAATATTCAGATCTTCATAATTATCTACATCAACTGCTCTAGTCGCTGAAATAGAAAATGATTTTTTTTTACTCTTTTTAAAATTTTTCCAAGCATAAGTTTGTCCTATATAAAATTGTCCTGCATCGTAAAAATGTTCGAGAAAAGATTGTGTATTTTTTGATATTTGTTTATCTGAAAGATTATATTTTACCTGAGATTTTTTAATCTTAAAGGCTCTTTGTATTGGATGAGAAAATTTTAATGATGGAAAAACAATATCATTTTTCTTTTTTAATATTTTAAAACCAGTTAATAAATCTTGTTTCTCAAACAATATTGCCATCGGATAGACACAACATACATGTGAGAATCTAATTTTTTTTTCAAGATTATTTATTGAGTGTATAATAACGTCTTTTGTGGATGTGTTATCTTTAGATAATTTTTTTGGCCTATCAATAATAAAATCATATCCTATATTTTGAGCTAGTTTTTTGATTTTTAATGACTCAGTCGATAAAACTATTTTTGAAAAAATTTTCATTTTTTTTAAGTTTTGATAAATAATCTTTAACAATGGAACATTATTAATTTTAAGTAAATTTTTATTTAAAATTCTTTTACTATTTGCTCTAGCAGGAATAATTGCAATTATTTTCATTTTAATGATAGGACTTATAGCAAAAAAAATAAATTAATGTAATAATTTTTGAATGATAAACAAATATTTTAAATTAGGTAAAAATATACTTTTTCCAATTAATAGAAGCATAACTGGAGCAGGTATTGTTAAAACATTAAAGATTATCAAAAAAATTCATCCTAAATTGAAATTAAAATTCTTTAAAACTGATAAAAAAGTTTTTGATTGGAAAATCCCATATGAGTGGAACATAAGTGATGCGTATATATTAGATCTCAAAAATAAAAAAATTGTAGACTTTAAAAAAAATAATTTACATATAGTTGGATATTCTCAACCAATTAATATGTCTTTAAAAAAAAAAGATTTATTAAAAAAACTATATACTTCTAAAATCTTAAATGATGCAATCCCATATGTTACCTCGTATTACAAAAAAAATTGGGGATTTTGTATTTCAAAAAAACAAAAAAACGAAATCATAAAAACTTATAATGACAATGAAATGTTTAAAGTAGTAATCAAGAGTAATTTCAAAAAAGGTAAAATGCCAATTGGAGAATACACAATAAAAGGAAAATCAAGACAAGAGATATTAATTTCTACTTATTTGTGTCACCCCTCAATGGCAAATAATGAATTGTCAGGTCCACTATTATCTATGATGTTAATCGAATATTTTAAAAAGTTAAAAATAGAAAAAACTTTAAAATTTATTTTTATTCCAGAGACCATAGGTTCAATTGCTTATATATGTAAAAATCAAAAAAAACTTAAAAATATCATAGGAGCATATAACCTATCTTGTGTTGGTGATGATAGAATGTATTCATGCATGTTATCAAAATCGGAAAATGCTCCTTCAGATCATGCTTTAATCTCCACTTTTAAAAAATTAAAAATTAAGTTCAAAAAATTTCATTTTACTAAAAGAGGATCAGATGAAAGACAATTTAATTGGCCTGGAATTGATATACCAATGACATCATTTTTTAGAACTAAATATGGAGAATACCCTGAATATCACACGTCAGAAGATACTTTTGGTCGTGTTGTTACAAAAAAAGGATTAATGGGAAGTTTTAAAATAATGAAATTTTCGATTGAGAGCATTATGAAAAATTATTACCCAATTGCCACAGTGTTTTGTGAGCCCAAAATGGATAAAAGAGGTTTATACAGTTATTTATCTTTCGCAGAAAAAAAATTTAATTATCAAAGAAAATACATTGATTTTATGATTTACTCAGATGGCAAAAATAATATTGACCAAATAGCAAAAAAAATTAAATTAAATCATAAAATATCTTTCAAAATATTTAAATTACTCTTGAATAAAAAATTGATTAGAGTTTAAATGAAAATTACCTACATTACACATGCCTGTCTTTTAATTGAAATAAAGGGAATTAAAATATTAACTGACCCTTGGCTTAAAGGTCCTTGCTGGGGTGGCTCTTTGTGGCATTACCCAACACACAATTATACAATAAAAAAAATTCCAAAACCTGACTATATATTTTTTTCTCATGGACATGATGATCACTTTCATGAAGAAACAATTAAAACTTTTCCAAAGTCATGGCTATCAACAAAAATATTGGTGGCGAATTTTAAAGAAAAATGGTGGGCTGAAGCTGTAAATTCAAAATTTTCAAATGTAAAATATTTAGATCATAATGAAACCTATAGCTTAAACGATAATACAAAATTACAATTATTCATAAATGACCGGGGCGAGCCAGATTGTTCAATCAGGATCTTTAACAAAAAGAATAATATTTTTTTTCAAACAGATAATTTAATGTCTTTTAAAGAAGCAAAACGAATTGGAAATATTCAAAAAATTGACATGGCATTTGTAATACCTTTTTTAACTGGAGTTTTTCCAGGTTTTTATAAATGGGATACTGAAACTCTTATTTCGCTAGGTAAACAGAAACTTAATCAATCTTTAGATTATTGTTATAAAATGATAACAAATCTTAAACCAAAATATGTGGTCCCTTATGCTTGTGATCTAGGTTATTTAGGAGAAAAATTTCATATAAATTTGATACACACACACAATAAAAAAGATTTAAAAGAAAAATTAATTAAAAAAAAATCTAAAATAAAAACCATCCTAATGGGTTCTGAAGATTACTTAAAAATAAATGGGTCAATAAAGTTTAGTATTAGTCGTAAAGATGAAAATGAATTTGAAAAACTTATACGATTTGCAAATGAAATAGGGCCACTTCAAAAAAAAAACCTTGAGGAGGAAAGAAAAATAAAAAACCCAAATTTAAATAATTTAGTAAGTATTTTTAAAAAAAATTTAGATAGAAATATTAAATTTGCAGATAATTTTAATTTTAGAACTTTAATATCAATAAACGAAGAGGATAAAAATAAAAAAATTCTTATAGATTTTAAAAAGAAAAAAATCAATCAAGTAATTACAAATTATAATAAATATAATCCTAATCTTATTGTTAATATTGAAAGTTCTAAAGTTAGAAATTTATTATTAAAGAAATATCCAATGAATTTTTTAACTTTTCACAATGGTGGATATACTTGTGAAAGATCCACCATGAAACTAACTAAAAATGAACAAAAGTATTGGAATTGGATCAATAATTTAGACTTTTTTATATAATAAACCTTCAGCAATATTATCTTTGATAACTAATTCTACCTCCTTCATAACATCGCGTGCATTTATACTTCTGAGGCCAGCAATTGAATTTTTAATCTTTGACTTATATAATTCTTTTTCTTCTAATCTTTTTTGCATACCAGTAACGTCGGTCAAAATTTGAAAATCTTTTTCAATCTTTCTTACAAAGATAGTTGCTTCTAAATTACTAATCAGTTTTTCATCAAAACCAGTGTAGTCAGCTTTAAAAATTTTATGATATCTCCAGGCTGCTTTAAAATTTTGTTCAGCATAATGATAAAATGTCATTGAATTTTGATCTGGTAAATCAAGAATGGCTATCTTTCCGTCATTTTCATAAAGCCAATGAAAAAAAGAGTTTTTTCCAAAAGCATCATAATTTTTCAAATCTAATTGATCTTTTGGAATTTTTCCATGAACTGAAAATGAGTATACCGGATGCCATGTTCTTTTAGTTCCAGCAATTTTTCTAAATTCCTCTGATAAAACACCCATTTGAGAAATAGTTTTTTTAGCATCATAGGCTTGTCCTTTGCAAAAATCAAAATTAAAAGCAGGAACAATAAGTGTGCCCTTGTCTTCAAAAAAATCAATAAAACACTCTGCAATATTTCTTATCTCAAATTTATAATTTTGCTTAATTAAATACCTATATAAAGGTTTAATATTACTATGTAACAGAACTTTATCATTTTTTTTTAATCCACTTGTCCTTAAAATTTCAAATATAAATGACTTCAATGTCATTTTAAAAATTTCTCATCTAAGAAAAGTTTAAAGCTCTTCAAATCTTCTGGAGCTAGCTTCTTTTTATTTTTTTTAATCCAAGATAAATTTTCTTTTTTTAAGAGACTATACTCAGAATCACTTGAATAATTTTTAATCAACTTTAATTTTTTATTTGAATAACTTACTTTAAAACCATCAATATATAATATATCCAATGACCCCTCCAATAAATGCTCCACAGCTTGTCGAGGGTTGCTGATTGTTGATATTCCATGTCTATTAAAACTAGTATTTAAAACAATGGGTATTTTTGTAATTTTTTTAAAATTATTAATAATTTTCCAAAAGTTTAAATTAAGATTTTTGTCTACGTATTGGCACCTCGACGAACCATCAACATGCACGGCAGACGGGATTTTTTTTGCTAAATCTCTGTTTTTTATGCGATTTGTTACTTGCATATAATAATTTTCATGTTGATTTGGAAACCATTTTTTAAAATCTTTATCAATTATTGCAGGTGCAAATGGCATAAACCAATCTCTTTTCTTTAATAAAAGATTTAATCGAATTTTGGATATTTTTGATCTAGGGTCTGCTAAAATTGATCTATTGCCTAGAGATCTCTGTCCATATTCAGCCCTGCCATTGAAAACACCAACAATTTTTCCTTTAGAAATATTTTTAGCTATATCATAAGTATAATTTTTAGGAGCTTCATACTTTAAATTAAACTTGTTTAAAACATCTTTTACTTCAGATTTTGTAAAGCTTGGTCCTATGAATGGATTCAATCCATATTTATTTAATTTAAATAATTTTTTTTTATTCTTTAATAAATAATAGCCAATTGCACCCAATGATAATCCATTATCTGCAGGAGCTAAATTAAAAAAATGTTTTTTAAATAAATTTTTTTCAAAAATATGGCCATTCAGTGCAACATTTAAAAACAATCCTCCACTAAAAACGATATTGGAATAAGAGCTCTTTTTTTTAATTTCTAATAAAAAATTGATTATTGTATCTCTTAAAAATACTTCAGCTGTTTTTGCAATATCTTCTAGCAAATAGCCTTTACATATTCGAAATATATTTGTATCACTAGGTTGTGTGTTTATTACCTTGTATCTTTGATAATTTTCAAAACTAAATCTATTAAAATTTAAATCTGAATTTTTATATCTTTTTCGGTTAAAAAATATACCATTTTTATTAATTTTTATAATTTCACTAAATTTTTTATAAAGATCACTTTGAACTTTTCCATAAGCAGACAGGCCATTTACTTTTCCATTATCTAAACCAAAGCACAAATGATCAGTAATAAGGGCATGAAAACTGCAAATATTCTGGAGCCCTTTATTTTCACCTAAACTTTTAAATTTGTAATTTGAATATTCTCCAAATACACAGTTTCTTTGATCGCCATAATCTCCACCTCCATCTAAAGAGAGATATAGTGCATCTTTAAATCCAGAGCTAGCAATTGCCATTCCAATATGAGAGTCATGATGCCTAACAAAAACTACTTTTTTCTTTAACCATTTTAAAAAATCAGCCTCCTTACCATTGTAACATTTAAGAATACTAGAAAAAAAAATAAATAAAGTTTTTGGTTTAAATGTTTTTGATGGTTTGGGTAATAACCATACATCTACATTTTTAGATGAAGTTCCAAGTTCTTTAAATCCATAAAATAAACTTTTTTCTGAAAAAAGATAATTACTAAAATTTTTAAAACTTGTAGTTTTATCTTCCTCATATGCAAATAATTTTCCATTTTTATAAATAGCCGCAGAATAATCATGTCTAATTTGAGCATCAAAAGGACAGGGATAAATTGAAGCTATGATCATTTTCTTTAGACCAATTTTGGATATTTCATTTTTCCAATTTCTTAAGAATTTGTGAAATTTTTTTATCTTGTAAATTAATTTTTTTTACTATTGCAGAGGCCTCTTTGGGAGCATACTTGAAAGCTAATCGCATTAAATTCATCCAATTTATATTATTTTGTGATCTTATTTTTTGAATTGAATTTATTAAATTATCTTTATTTTTCATTGGTTAATCTTGTATATTAAAAAAATGAAAAAAATAGCCAAAAATCTTGTTTTAGGTAACAAGATTCGTCCAAAAATTATTGCTGAAATATCTGGAAATCATGCTGGTAACAAAAAGAGATTTTTGAATTTAATCAAGAGTGCTTTTATAAATGGAGCAGATTTAGTTAAAATTCAAACTTACGAACCAATAGATATAACTTTAAATAAAAAAAATAAATACTTCAAAATTTCATCAGGCATATGGAAAAATACTTACTTATGGAATCTTTACAAAAAAGCATGTACTCCATTTAGCTGGCACAAGGAAGCCTTTAAAATTGCCAAAACTTATAAAAAAAAAATTTTTAGCTCACCATTCAGTGTCAGGGCTGTTAATCATTTAGAAAGTTTTGACTGTCCAATTTATAAAATTGCATCTTTTGAAATCACAGATCATAAATTAATTAATTATGTGGCTTCAAAAAAAAAAAAAATAATTTTATCAACAGGGATGTCAAATATTTTAGAAATAAAAAAAGCAATCAAAATAATTAACAAATATCATAATAACATTGTAATTCTGCACTGTATATCTAACTATCCTACAAAAATAAAAGATGCTGATTTAAATAAAATTTTATATCTTAAAAAACTTTTTCCAAAATATGAGATTGGATTATCTGATCATACAAATGGGATTTCAACTTCAATTATAGCTACACACATTGGGGTATCTTACATAGAAAAACATTTTAATTTAGACAACATGAAAACAGCTGACTCAGCTTTTTCAATCAAACCCTATCAATTAAAAGAATTAAGTGAGTCTATAGGCTACCTATTTGATAGTTTCAAAAAAAAGAATTCTTTACAGAAAAAAAATATATTTTTAAGAAGATCAATTTTTTCTAGTAAAGATATTAAAAAAAATGAAAAAATTACAATTGATAATATAAATACATTAAGACCAAAAATAGGAATATGTGCTTCAAAATTTTATAAAATTTTAAATAAAAAAGCTAAAAGAAATATTAAAAAAAATGAACCTATTCATTATTCTAATTTAAAATAAAATGAAAATTATGAATGTAAAAAAATTTGATGAAAAAATATCTATTTTTATTTTTAATCTAAGAAATAAAAGTTACGTAAGAAAAAATTCATTAAATAATAAAATTATAAAATATAAAGATCACACAATCTGGTTAAAAAAATTTTTAAAAAAAAATATTTTTTATATAATTATCTATCAAGAAAAAATGATTGGTTATATAAGGCTAGAATTGAAAAAAAATATATATATTTCTTCCTGGGCATTAGAAAAAAAATATCAAGAAAAAGGAATATCAAAGAAATGTCTTTTATTAGCAACTAATAAAAAAAGACAAAAATACAAGGCTATAATAAAACAAAATAACCTTGCATCAATAAAAGTTGCATATCATGCAAAATTTAAATTGAAACTAATAAAAAATCAGATTTGCTATCTATATAAAAATATATATTAAAAATTTTTTTCAGTGCATAAATCAAGCCAATTGAGCTATTAGTACTGGTCAGCTACACGCATTACTGCGCTTCCACATCCAGCCTATCAACGTGGTGGTCTACCACGGCTCTATAGGAAGAACT
>Ga0209223_10001269_pt1 | contig 27946 bp, 20 predicted proteins | sample COG_06_FD_184750 | JGI IMG/M metagenome (GOLD analysis project Ga0209223, IMG submission 184750) | Pelagic Microbial community sample from North Sea - COGITO 998_met_06 (SPAdes) (version 2) | ecosystem: Environmental > Aquatic > Marine > Neritic zone/Coastal water | place: Helgoland, sampling...
CATTTCAAGAGAACTTAAATATTCTAAGTTCTTACATACCATCAATTAATTACAATGAGAAAAAGCTTCAAGAGCTACTGGACAATTACAGTGCTTTTATTATTTCATTTAAAGCAATTGATCATCCCTACAAAAATTGGAACAAAAAATGGGAAAGTAGTTTTGAACCGATTACAATTAATGAAAATTGTCAGGTAAGAGCTTCATTTCACCAACCCTCAAATAAAAAGTACGATATAATTATCAATCCAGAGATGTCTTTCGGAACTGGTCACCATGAAACTACCCGTTTAATGGCTAAAGATTTATTTAAACACGATTTAAAAAATAAAACCATATTAGACTTTGGTTCCGGGACAGCTATTTTGTCAATATTAGCAGAAAAGCTTGGGGCTAAGGAAATTGACGCAGTGGAAATTGATAAAAATGCAAATCAAAATGCAATACAAAATTTGGCAACTAATAATTGTAAAGCCATAAAAATTATTGGTGGAGGTGGAGATAGCATTCCCAATAAAAAGTATGATTTTCTATTTGTTAATATAAATAGGAATACAATTATAGAAGAATTTACAAACTTTTTAAAAGTGATGAAGAAAAACTCAATGGTACTTTTTTCAGGATTTTTCGAATCAGATATTCATTACATTAAAGATTTATCTATTAAAAGTGGATTAAAAATTTTATATTCAGATTTAGAAAACCAGTGGGCATTATTGGTTATGACAAAAAAATAATTATGAAATTTAAAGTCTATTTAACTATTTTATTTTTTGCAAGTTTTTTTTCAAAAGCTTTGTCTCAGTCGTCCTTCACACCTGAACCAGAAAAATTTCTTAAAGATGTTCAAGCATTTATCGGGAATTACGACAAAACAAAAGCAAAAAAATATATAAAATCTTTTGAACCTTTATGGCTAGGGGATTTCTTTACTCCAGATAATAAAGCTTTAGTTTATGCTTCGTTAAATTCAATGGAAGAAAAGAAACTAAATGTATATCCAGATTTCATAAATTATTTTAACGCCATATATAATTATTCTAATTCTGGAATGAGTTCTGAAAATTTTGAAAAATGGAATAGTACCCTTGATAATGTTATAGAAAAGTACAACAATAAAAGAGTGCAAGATTTTCTTAAAGTTTCCAATAATTTATTTTTAGATGGTACTATTTATGTTACTTCAAGAACACAGAAAGCTGCTACTAGATGGCAAGTTTCTAAAAAAGATAATTTTGATATTCAATTTGTTAAAAAACTTCCAGTATTTATATTTAATGAAGTTGATTTAAGGTGTTTTTCAAAGAATGATAGTTCTGTAATTCGAAATACTTCTGGACAGTTTTTCCCTCTTACTTCCCTATGGAATGGAAATGGAGGCAAAATTGATTGGCAAAGAGCAAAAAAAGACAAAGATATTTATTATGCAAAAGTTAATAGTTACAATATTGGTCTTAAAAGTTCATCTTATTACATAGACTCAGTCTTGTTTTATAGCAGTTATTTTGACTATCCAATAATGGGGAAATTAACTGAAAAGGTTTTATCTTTTCGTGGATATTCAAAAGTTATTTATCCTGCATTTGAGTCTTACAGTAAAAGGCTTAACATTAAAAATGTCAATAACAATAAAAATGTCGAGTTTGATGGTGGTTTTACAATTCGTGGTAGGAACTTATACGGATCAGGAACCATTAATAACCTTTCAAAATTAAAACTCAGTTATGATGGAAAAGAAATCTTAGTAGCCGAGTCCATTGGTTTTATAATTAATGATGAAGGTGTTACTTCCGATAAAGCAAGAGTAAAATTTTCTATAGATTCTGACTCTATTATTCATCCAGCCTCCAACTTAGTTTTTTCTGAAAATACCAAAACTCTTACCTTGTCTAGAGGAGAAGAGGGTATCCTTGCTGCTCCTTTCTATAATAGTTACCATAAATTAGATATGTACGTTGAGACTTTATCATGGAAATTAGGCGAGCCATTAATTAATTTTTCTGCACCAAAAGGAACAAAAAGTATTAAAACTGCACAATTTGCTAGTTTGAATTTTTTCGATGTAAAAAGTTACGACAATTTAAATACCGAAAGAGGAAATATTTTAGTTTCTATCAAGCGATATGCAAATATATGTGGCTCCAATAACTTTTCTTTAAATGATTTGGCAAAATATTTGGTAAAGAGTGTAAATGATTTACAATTCATGTTATTTAATTTGACAGAGAAGGGGTTTATAAATTACGATTCGGAAAGAAAAATAATTACTTGTAGTGAAAAGTTGTTCAATTATATTGAAAATAGGTCTGGAGAAAAAGATTACGATATTTTAATTATTAATTCTGATGCTGAAACCAATGCAAAACTTAGTCTTTCCTCATTTGATTTAAATATTTTTGGAGTAGAAAGGGTAGTACTTAGTCTGAAAAATAAAGTTTGGATTAAACCAGGAGCAAGAAGACTAACTTTAAAAAAGAATAGAGACTTAGACTTTGATGGTTTAATAACTGCTGGAAAAACACAATATTACGGTTTTGATTTCTCTTTTATTTACGACGATTTTAAACTTAAATTACCCAAATGCGACTCCATGTTTATTTGGGCGAATTATAAAGAATCTAAGAGAAAAGGAAAATTAATAAGATTGCAATCTAAAATTGAGAATCTGGAAGGCAATATTCAAATTGACAATCCTTCCAATAAGTCTGGACTAGATACTTCATACCATGAATTTCCAATATTCAAATCTAATACAAAAACTTATATTTATTACGATGATCCATCTATACAAAATGGACTTTACAAGAGAGAAAACTTTAAATTCATAGTGAATCCTTTCTTAATGGATAGTTTAGATAATTTCACTGATAACGGAATTGACTTAAACGGACAATTTCTATCAGGAGGTATTTTCCCTGAATTTGAAGAGTCTTTACATATTATGCCAGATTATTCTTTGGGCTTCATAAGAAATACGCCAGAGGATGGATTTAATATCTACGATCAACTAGCAAGCTATGATAATGAAATAAGACTCTCCAACGAAGGATTAAAAGGTACAGGAACTATTGAGTTTTACACTTCTACTGCAATTTCAGATGACATAACTTTTTTCCCAGATTCAGTTGCTGCTATAGCTCATACCTATAATAACAAAGAACAAGTTGAAGATCCTGAAATTCCTCTTATTGAAGGTAAAGATTGTAAGGTTTCATATATTCCAAAGCAGAATTTACTTTATGCATATTCTATTGATTCTAATTTTAACTTTTTTGAAGGGGCTGAGGCATATTTAAATGGAAGATTAAAATTAGGTTATGATGGTATGTTAGGAACTGGGATTATGCGATTTGGTTCCGGAGAAGTCGAATCTTATGAATACACTTACGAAACCGATGCCATTTTAGCGGATACTTGTGAGTTTAGGTTGGTTTCCCAGAACAGTAATCTAGATGAGTTATCTTTTAAAACTCAGAACTTAAATGGAAGAGTAGATTTTGAAACTAGAATGGGGGAGTTTAAATCTAATTCTGGGGAAAGTTTTGTTACGTTTCCAGAAAACGAATACATATGCTATATGGATCAATTTAACTGGTATATGGACAACGATGAATTAGAATTGGAGAATAGTAAACAAGCTCAGGCAGATATTAATATTGATACAGATTTAGACCTTCAAACTTCCAACTTTTTCTCTATTCAACCAGACCAGGACTCTTTGAATTTTGGTTCTGCAAAGGCAAGATTTGATATTAAGAAGAAAAGAATTATTTGCAACGAGATTGAATTTATAAAAGTTGCAGATTCTAGAATTAGACCAGACAGTGGTAGAATTGTTATAAGAAGAAAAGCAAAAATTGATCCATTAGAAAATGCTTTTATTTTGACCAATGATGTAACTAAATATTACGAAATTTACGATGCAGATGTGGAAATTAATACCAAACACGATTATACTGCATCAGGAATTTACGATTATGTGGACTTAAATGGTACCAAACAAAATATTTTCTTTTCTGAAATGAGACCTGACACCACGGATCAAACCCATGGAACCGGCTTTATTAAGAAAAATAAAGATTTCAAACTTAGTCCCAATTATAGTTTCTATGGAGATGTTAATTTAGTTTCTACCAATCCTGGTTTAGAATTTTCTGGATTTACTCAAATTGTCCATAGTTGTAAAAATATTCCACAACAATGGATTAGTTTCACTGCCAATATAGATCCATTGGATATTCTAATTCCAATAGAGCTCGATTCAAGTACTAAAAATTCTAATCTCAATAATGTTTATTCTGGTCTTGTATTTAACAATACAGATTCGTTGTCTCTTTATTCTTCTTTTTTATCTTCTAAAACCAATGACAATCATATAGGAATGATTAATGCAGATGGGTTTTTGAAGTATAATTCTAAAAGAAAGGAATATCAATTGTCCAATTCAGAAAAATTAATTGAGTATACTATGCCTGGAAATTACACTTCTCTTAATATAGAAAATTGCAGATTGAAATCTGATGGTGTTTTTAATTTTGCTATTGATTTAGATCAGATTTCTTTAAAACCAGCTGGAGAAATAAAATTCAATCCTAAAAAATGGGAAACGGATTTTAAGACCTCTACCATGCTTAACTTCCACTTTAGTGCAGATGCATTAGACAAACTAGCAAAGACAATAATTGAATTTCCAGAGTTAAGACCTTTAGACTATCAGAATTCTTATTATGAAAAAGCCTTAAGTGAATTTACATCCAAAGATGAATCTGATGCGATGATTTCTTCTCTTAACATAAATGGTAAAATAAAGAAATTTCCCGAAAAACTAGAAATTCCTATGTTTTTAGGAGATATAAGATATAAGTGGAATTCTAATAGAAAAGCCTATGTTTCTTATGGTGATATTGGTATTGCTAATATCAATAAAAGACAAGTATTGAAATATGTCAAAGGAAAAATTGTTATTTCTAGAAAGCTAACTGGAAATGAAATCACCGTTTATCTACAACTTGATAAAGATAATTTCTATTATTTTAATTACAAAAAGGGATTGATGACAACCTTCAGTTCTAATGAAGAATTTAACAAAACTGTATCCGAAACTAAAAAAGACGAGACCAAAAGCAAGAAAAAAGGAAAGCAAGACTACCAATACGTTTTAGGTGCAGCAAAAGATGTAGCACCGTTTGTTGCTACTTATATGAAATAGAATGCAGAATATATTTGAATTAAATAATTTGTTTGCTATTTTATTATCCTATTTTATTGGATCTATTCCCTCTGCTATATGGATAGGTAAATGGTTTTTCGGAATAGATGTTAGAGATTATGGAAGTAATAATGCAGGTGCCACTAATACTTTTAGAGTAATTGGAAAGACTGCTGGATTTACCGTTTTATTTATTGATATTTTAAAGGGTTGGGTTTCGGTTAAAATTCTTACTTCTTTTTTACTTTGTTCACCAGATAGCGTTGAATTTATCAATATGCAGATTATTGTTGGTATAACTGCAGTTTTGGGCCATGTTTTTCCAATTTATGAGAAGTTTCAAGGTGGGAAAGGAGTAGCTACTTTAATGGGAATTATTTTAGCTATTAACTTCTCTGCTGCAATTGGCTGTGTAGTTATATTTTTATTGATATTTATTTTTACAAATTATGTTTCTTTAGGCGCTATAATTGCTGCTATTTCTTTTCCAATTATTACCATTTTAATTATTAGAGTAGAATCTATATCTCTAATGTACTTTTCAATATTTATATCGATATTAGTACTTTTCACTCACAAACCTAATATTTATAGGCTCTTGAGTAAAAATGAAAATAAAATGAATATTAAGCTTAAAAAAGACTCTACTAATTGAATTCGATTAAGACATATGGGTTTTTATTTTTCATTATTTTCAGTTTTAATCTAAATGGACAAGAAAATTTTAAAAATGAAGGGGAGAGAATCAAGTATGCCAATAATTTATTTGAAGAACAGAAATTTATTGAGGCCGAACCTCATATGTCTAACTTTTTAAGTAACAAAAACAACTCAGAATATAATTTCAAATATGGAGTATGTGTTTTATTTAAATATGCAGATAAGTCAAAATCTATTCCTTATTTAAAAAAGGCCATAAAAGATTCAGAAGTTGATCCAAGAGCTTATTTTTATTTGGGAAGGGTATACCACTATAATTATCTATTCCAAGATGCTTTAAACCAATACAAAAAATACAAATCTCTAGCCAGTTCTAAACAGGCCAAATCTCTAAACTTAGAGATGTACATAAACATGTCTGAAAATGGTCAGTCGTTGATGAAAAACCTTTCTGATATTGTAGTAATAGATAAAAAAACTACTTCTGTTGATAAGTTCAACTACAGTTACGACCTAAAAGACATTGGCGGGAGAATCTTAGTAACAGAGGAGTTTCAAACTAAAATAGACAAAAAAAAGAACCATAAATCAATTATTTATTTTCCACCTCTTAACCAAGATATTTTATTCTATTCAAGTTATGGAGAAGTTGGCGATAATGGTTTAGATATTTATTTCAAAAAACGTTTGTCTGGGGGAGGATGGTCTTCTCCCAAAATTCTTCCAGAAAATATAAACTCACCTTACGATGAGGATTTTCCTTTTTTGAATTCTAATGGAACCACTTTTTACTTTTCATCTATGGGACATAATTCTATGGGAGGCTATGACATATTTAGATGTAATTACGATGCAACTACTAATGATTTTGGTCCAATTTCTAACCTTGATTATAAGATAAACAGTACGGATGATGACATTCTATATTTAGTAGATAAAAATAATAAAAATGCTATTTTTTCTTCTAAAAGATCTTCGGAAGGTGGAATGATTGATGTATACAATGTAAAGGTGCAGCTTTTACCTATGCAAAACATTATAATTTCAGGAAGCTTTAAAAATTCTATTCTTGCAGAAGATTTCCAAGCCAATATTAAAGTACAAGACGTAAGAACTAATAAATTAATAGGTTCTTACAATGTAGATAAAGAGTCAAATTATAATATTCTTTTGCCCAACTCAGGGAAATATAAGTTTATTGTTGAAACTCCTAAAAGCGAGAAAATTCATGCAGGTTTAGTTGAAGCTCCACCGCAAACAGAGCTAAAAGCATTAAAACAGGAAATTGAGTTGGTTAAAATTAATGGTGAAGAGAAATTGATTATCAAAGATTATTTCGATCAATCTCCAGAAAATGAGGCAGTTATTATTGCAAATCTTCTAAAAGAAATGTCCAATCCTAAAATAAATATTGATCAGTATCCCGATAGTATTTTAGATAAAATGGTTGAAAGTCAAAGCGAGGAATTAGTTATAGATACTGACCCGAGTCAAGAAAGTAATCTCGAAAATGATACTAGTGAAAATGAGATTATTAATTTCAGCGAACAAAAAGACCAACTTTTAAATGTGAAAAATGAAAGATTAAATGATTTAAAAGAACAAAGTATACTGGTATCTAACATTGCCAAACTCAAGTCAGAAGAATCGATTATAAATGCTCAGAAAGCAGACGATATTTTATTAGAATTGGAATCTGAAGAGAACGACTCCATTAAAAATATTCAATTGAAGTTAGCTGCAAAATTTAATGCTACCAGTAAACGTTTAAGCCAGGAAGTATCCAATGCAGTTGCAATTTCAAAAAGAATGAATGAAGAAATAATTTTAAAAGAAAAAGAAATTTTGATTATTCAAGAATTAGATGTTCAAGAGGATTTGGTTGCGGATAATAACCAGGAGGTAGAAATAATTGAAAGTATCAAAGTGCAATTATCTGATCCTTCAAAAGAAAAATCAACTGTTGAAATAATTCAACAACAGTCTAGAGAAAAAGAAGAAAAAGCCAAAGATTTACTAGAAAATGCAGAAGAAATAAAATCGGAAAAACAAGCCTTGCAATCTCAATTAAAGGAAGAGAAGTTAATTTTGAGTTCTACCAAAAAGAGAAAAAAAATTGATGAACAAAATTCAAAAATAAATGAATTGGAATCTAAAATTTCAAATTTAGAATCAGATGTTGAAGATAAAATTTCTCAGTACGATGAATTGGTTTTAGAAAAGAAACAGCTTGAAGACCAAGCTAAGGATTTACAGGAAATTAAAGTTTCACAAAAGTACAAGGATATACCGCTAGAATCAGATTTGGATCTTGAAGATATTGAAATTAAGAACGAAAGTACAATATCAAATTATATAGAAAAGAACGATCCTCAGTTGGAATCTGTAGTATTAGCTATAGTTGACAATGGAATAGATTTATCATATTCTACAGAAGAAAATACAAATGTTGGTCAGGATTCATCAAATTCAGATGATAGTATTTTAGAAAACAATAAAGGGGAAGAATTAAAAGAGGACTTAACTTTAGCATCTAGCGAGAATACAACTGGTAATTTAAGTGATAGTTCTGTTAATATTTCTAAAAAAGAAGATGATTCTTTTAAGAAAGAGTCTGTAATTAAAGAAAAAAAGAATATTGAATTTGTTGAGAATTTGCCATTGGATATACCAATTGCCAAAGAATTTATAGATATACCAGCTCAAACTGTGAATGGAGTTACTTTTAATTCAGAGTCAGAACCAGAAACTTATCAAGTAGTAGCAGAAGTTGATAAGGAAGTAGTTTTTGTTCAAAACAAATATGAAAATCAAACCAACAATAAAATAATAGAAATCAATAAAAAGAGTATTGACAAAATCAATGTGCTTTCCAATGAAACTGAGGAACTTGAGCTTCAGAAATTAGATATGGATACGGATAAGAAGAAGGCTAAAGTAGATAAAAAAATAGGTAAAATAAATAAGAAGAAAGCCAAAGCCCAGCTTAAAATTGCCGATGATATAGCATTTGTTAATGACAATGAAATCAAACATTTAAATAGAGAGATTTCCTCCAACAAAAAGGAGTTTGAAGCAGATGTTAAAGAAAGTTTTAAATTTAAACAAGCTGAAAAATACGAAGTTGCTGCCAATGAGCTTAATGCAAAGTCTGCTGCATTAAGAGACCAAGCTAATTCGGAAAAAGACAAAGTTAAGAAGGGTAAATTAATAGAAGAAGCTATTGAGTTTGAAAACACAGCAATTAATTATCTAGTAAAATCCAAGAAGTTGTATTCAGATGCTATAGTAGAAGACTTTTCAGACGATAAACTGTCTGTTGCAAAAACACTAAATCCTAACCAATTAAAACAATCTGTACGATTGGAAAAACTTTCTGATGTTGCACTGCAAGAATCTAAGATTTATTCTGAAAAAGCAGTTGAATTAACAGCCCAGGGTGATGTGTTAGGTGCCAAAGAATATGAAAATTTAGCTGCCATCCAAAAGAAAAAATCCTCTAATTATTTAGAAAAATCTTTAGACTTTAAAAAAATTGAAATGGCCATAGTGGAGGATATTGAAATTTCTAAATCTTTATTAGATGCAGAAGTTATAACTATAGCATCAAGTAATGAATTCAAATCTTTCTATGAATCCGAAACAGAAGTTAGAGAGTTAGAAATAGAGAATCAGAAATTAAAAGCAAAAAAAGAAGGTTATTTAAAAATGTACGACCAAATGGTTGCTAAAGCAGATGCTTTGGAGCAACAGTCTAAAACAGAAACAGATATTTCAGCAAAGAAAGATTTGATCAATGCTTCTAAAAATTTAAAAATTGAAGCTAAAAAGAACAAGGAATTTTCAGAGGCAATAATTTATAGTATGGATTCTGTAAAAAGAGAAATAAAGAACAAGCAAATGAGTCAAGCTCTGGTTTTAGAAATGTTGGATTCTACTCAAAAAACACAAATTAAAGCATTGGCAATTTCTGGAAAAGCAGATAGTGTTCTTGCTTTATTACCAGAGGAGTTTGTAGATAATACTGATTTATTAGAATTAGATTCATTAGCTAGTGATTCATTAGATATAATTGAGCAAGAAGTTGTGCAGGATGTGAAATTACCAGAAGTTAAACCAGAAATAGTTCCTGTTAATCCAGAAGATATATTGTCCAAAGATTTTGTACCACCAACTGTAATTACTCAAGAAATATTTCTTTTAACAGACGAAAAAGTTTATTCCCAAGAAAATCCTATTCCATTAAATCCTAAGATTCCGAAAGGTTTAATATTTAAAGTTCAGGTAGGTGCTTTTAGAAATCCAATCCCACAAGATTTATTTCAAGGATTTGCTCCCATAAGTGCGGAAAAAGTAAGAGACGATATTACAAGGTATAGAGTAGGTTATTTCATGACTTATCAAGATGCAAATCAAGCTAAAAATCAAATTAGAGGTCTAAGCTCTAGTTATAGAGATGCATTTGTAGTAGCTATCAACAATGGCGAAAGAATTAAATTAAGTGAAGCTAGAGCTATTTTGTCTAATCAGCCAATTGCCATTTTGCCACCTACATCGCCATCTTCTACAAACAGTTTGTCTAATTTAAGAACCGAAATTGCACAAGACCTAACCCTAGCATCGGTAAAAACTATAGACCAAACTACAGGCATCTTTTACTCTGTTCAAATTGGTGCTTTCTCTAAACCATTATTAAAAGAAAATGCACTCAATATTTCTCCATTAGTAGTAAGTAGAGTTAATAATTTATATAAATATTCAACTGGAGAATTTAATACTATAGAATTGGCCGCTAGAAGAAAAGCAGAATTGATAGACGATGGTATTTTAACAGATGCTTTTATTATTGCTTACAATAATGGAAGGAGCATTAGTCTTCAACAAGCAAATTCTGCAAATCCAGATAGGGTAGTAGAGTACGAAAATCCAACAATTTACTATATAGATTTTGGCACCTATGGTAGCGATATCCCTGTTGATTTGAACGGAACAAATTTAAAATTGAGAGATTTTAATGTTAAATCTAGGTCTAGATTTGGGGGTAGTCAATTTTTTAGTAAAAAATACAATTCATTGACTGATGCACAAATTGCTCTTAATTCAATTAGCTCTGATGTTGTTTCAAATTCTAAGATAATTAAGTCCACTCGTGACGATTTTAGTTTTAATTATGAATATAAGATTGAAATAGGTGTATTTAATGACCTAACAGACGAGCTACAGTCTAAGTTTGACAAATTAAAAACTTTAGATATAAAAGGAACTGAAGTTAACGGAGTAACAACTTATTATTCTAAAAGTAGAGATGATTATGATTCTGTAACAACTGATTTAAATGCATGTAAGTCTCAAAATCTAGAAAACTCTAAAATTGTAGTATTTAAAGATGGTATTTTAACCAAAATTGAAGAAACTTTAAACAGTTTCAAATGATTTATATAATTCACTAATTTTGAATTATGAGTGGTGGTAATCAGTACCAAGAAAATTTAGAAACCTTAGAGTTATTAAACTCTCAAAAATCTATTTTGCTTTATAATGATGAGGTTAATACTTTCAATCATGTCATAGATTCCTTATGCAAATACTGCGACCATGATACTGTACAAGCAGAACAATGCGCTTGGATTGTACATAACAATGGGAAGTGTTTGGTTAAAAAAGGTTCTTACGAGGAACTTAAGCCAATTTGCAATGCTCTAAATGATAATGGGTTAAGTGCCCAAATTCACTAATCAATTCATACTTCACTATCCATCAGATCTGTTACTACATGGTAGCGAGGATCGTCTATTGATGTCTTTATAATCTTATTTAATTTAGGGTCTGCTTTTATAAGTAAAGTAATACACTCTGGACTGAGATGGGTTAGTTTTAGGTTTTTCTTTGCTTTTAAGTATTTTTTAGCTAGGTTACTTATAGCTTCTATTCCAGAATGGTCACTCACTTTAGATTCTATAAAATCAATCTCTACATTTTCTGGATCTGTTTTTAAATTAAATTTTGAGTTAAAATTTTGTACAGATCCAAAGAACAATGGCCCCCAAATTTCATAAACTTTTGTCCCGTTAGATTTAATTCTTTTTCTAGCACGAATCATTATGGCATTTTTCCATGCAAATACTAATGCAGATATTATAACTCCCACGATAACCGCAATAGCAAGATCTTGCCAAACTGTAATGGCTGAAACAGTAATTAGAACTATGGCATCAGAAATTGGTATTTTTCTAATAATTCTAAAACTACTCCATGCAAATGTTCCGATTACTACCATGAACATAACTCCCACAAGTGCTGCTATTGGAATCTTCTCAATTAGTGGAGCACCAAAAAGTACAAAGCATAGTAAAGCTATTGCTGCTATTAGTCCAGACAACCTTCCTCTTCCTCCAGAATTGACATTGATAATAGATTGACCAATCATAGCACATCCGCCCATTCCTCCGAATAAACCGTTTAAGATATTTGCACTTCCTTGAGCTAGGCATTCTCTATTCCCACTTCCTCTAGACTCTGTTAGCTCGTCAATTAAATTAAGGGTCATTAAAGATTCTATAAGCCCAACTGCAGCCAATAGAAATGCAGTAGAGAGTATCAAGCTCCAATGGTTTGACATGGTTTGAAACAAATCAAATATTTGAAATTGAAAGCTGGGTAAAGAACCTTCTAGCCCTTTTCCTCCACCATCAACAATAAAACTCCCTACGGTGCTTACTTCGAGCTCTGCTAGTATTGTTATGCTAGCTACCATTATAATAGCAACAAGAGCAGCTGGAATCTTTTTGGTGATTTTTGGTAGTAGATACATAATGAGCATGGTTAGTCCTACTAGACTTGTCATAATTAAAAGATCTGAACCATTCATCCAGCTAGAAATTCCGTCATTGGTTTGTTTAAAAAGATTTAACTGAGACAAGAATATAACTATAGCTAGTCCGTTTACAAAGCCCATCATAACAGAGTGGGGAATAAGTCTTACAAATTTCCCAAGTTTAAATATTCCGGCGGCTATTTGAATAGCTCCTACCAGTAAAAGTGTAATAAATAACCATTGTAGACCTAGATTATCTATTGGATTTTCTAGGGTTAAACCAACTTGATTTCCTTTTTGAATCATATGAACCATTACCACCGCCATTGCACCAGTAGCACCAGAAATCATTCCTGGTCTTCCGCCAAATAAAGCTGTAACTAGTCCCATTATAAAAGCTCCATAAAGCCCAACAAGAGGATCTATTCCAGCTACAAATGCAAAGGCAACTGCCTCGGGAACCAATGCCAGTGCTACAGTTAGACCAGAGAGAATATCTTTTTTTGGATCTAGGGAAAAGTTGATAAAAAGTTTTTTCATTGTAGCTACTTAAAATTTTTCAAGCGGCAAATATATAATTTTAGATATCCCTTCAAATGAAATATGGATATTAAATAATATATAATGTTGTTGTATATTAAATACGCATGTATTTTCAGTTATATTTTTTCTAAAAAGGAGGTTTATTGTAATGAAAAATTTGAACTTAATACTATTAAAAAATAGTACATTTACTGTAGATGAAGAAAGATTTCATATTATATAAAGAGAATAGCAATAAGCCTATTATAGTAAATGAAAAATCAAATACTGAATTACTTCAAAGGTGTCAAGACAACTGGTATCACAAACTAGATATTAAATATTTAGATAGTAAGAAATGGTATGAAAAACTGAGTTTAAAATCTTTACTTAAAAGAAAAGATGAGGTAGATTATCTGTTTATTCATATTCCAAAAACAGGTGGAATAAGTTTTAAGTTCAATGTAATTTACAACCAACACATGAACAAGAAAATTGCTATATATCATAAGTTTAAATTCCCTCCAAATAATGTTTCTGAGCTCGATATTTTTAAGGAAGACAAAAAAATGTTTACTCTTTTAAGAAATCCAACAAACACTACTATTTCTGCTTATTATCATTTCAATCATTTTTTAAAAATGAGTCTTGTAGATTTTTGTAATAAGTATACCAATATGCAAACCAAATTTCTTCTTGGTTACGATATTTGTTCTTCCTATGAGGTAAATAATGTGGATTTGAATAGAATTAAGAAATTGATAGACGAAAAAAAACTAATTGTAGGCATTCACAAAACCAAAAAAATGAATGACATCTATAATTTACTAGAATTGGATTTGGATAAGGTAGATAAGTATATATTGAATAAAAAAATAGGGGTTAACTACAAATACAGAGATATTCCAATGGCATTAAAAAAGCATATTAAAAAAATAAATATTTACGACAATATGTTGTACGATTATGTTTTGAACTCTTGATTAAATAACTCTACATTTGTAAAAGATTGGCCTCGTAGTTCAACTGAATAGAATACCTGATTACGGCTCAGGCGGTTACAGGTTTGAATCCTGTCGAGGTCACTAAGGGCTAACTTATTCAAATATAGTAGGTTAGCCTTTTTTTATACCCTAGTCAAATGTTTGGACAGGGTTAGCAATCTCACCAATATCTCACTAAGTAGGCTATTTTTTCTGATTTTTAGTTTTGTAAATACTTCTTGGCATGGTGGCAAGTGCTTTAGTGAGATTTACTAGATTTTTATTACTTTTAGTTTAAAACTTACAAAATGAAGAAGATTATAATAATTAATATTGCTATTCTATTAACTGCTGTAGCCTTTGGGCAAAAGACCATAAGCAGTTTTAAAATTTTAGATAAAGAGTTTGAATTTCAAGCAACAGAACCAAAAGATGGTAAATACGATTTATACATTTATGGTTATGGATTAGATAAAATATATAAAAAAGGTGGGATAAGCATAAAATATGATAAGATTTCTAAATTTGTTGATGCTCTGCAGTTTTCCAAAACGAAGTATAAAGAATGGACTAATATTGCTAAAGAAAATAATGTAACAGACTTATCAAAAACGATAGAGTTTGAGATACCGACAGTTATGGGATTCTTTTTAACAACAAGTAAATTTCATTTTGACTTCACTGCAAACCCGTATATTAAATATTTAGTAAGTAAAAACTCTGCAGGAAATGTTGAATATAAACTTGTGATTTTTAGCAGTAAATTAAATGCTTCTGACAATCAGTATATTGAAGCAGATAATTTTGTTTATGCTTTTTACTCTCAAGAAGAAATAAATAATTTTATCAAATTGTTCGACAAATCTCTTGTTGATAAGACATTTTCTGCTCAAAAAACTAAAGATGATTTGTTTAAATAACATATCCTCCCTTTGCTTGAAGTGAAATTAATCAAAGATTAACCTCCCTTTGCTTTCTTAACTAAGTTAACTTTTTGTTACTTTTATTTAAAGTTTTGATTTTAAATTTTAGTATGATTAATTTTTTTAAAAAAGTTCGTAAAATTATTGGTGAAATATTAATGGTAGTTGTTGGTATATTAATTGCTTTACAAATAAATAACTGGAATGAAATCAGGAAAGATAGATTACATGAAATTGAATTAGTTAACTTATTAATAACAGACCTAAATGATAGAAAATTGGAAAATATCAACGACAGAAACAGTGGGTTACGTTTTGTCAATTATTTCAAAGATGCTTTAGATTTTTGGGATGAAAATAATGATATTGATACAACTAATTTAAAGCGTGTAATATGGTTACTTAAAAATGATTCTTGGTATTATCATAATGAGACTCCTACATACAAAAGATTATCTAGTTCTGCTATATGGGAAAAAATACCTGATAGTTTAGCCACTCAGGTAAACAATGTTTATTATAGTAAATTTACAATGATTAAAATTGCATTTGAAAATTCCAGAAAATATTCTAGTGAATGTAAAATTAATTATTTAAGACCCAATGGTTTAATAAATTTGGATCAAAGTTCAATTAGTCTAAAGAATAAAATTTTAAAAAATCCCGAAAATTTCATATCCTTTATGGACCTGTCATTAGAAAACCTTAAAAGGCTAAATAATAGTTTTCAAACTTCTGAAAATTCAATTGAGGAAATTGTCAAAAAGCTATATGTTTATAGAAATAGTCTGCAGTAATGAAAGAAAAGAAAACTGAGTTTTTTTCTCAACCCTCCCTTTACTTTCTTAATTAAGTCAACTTTTTATTACTTTTAAAAAAACTTAAAATTTGGATTATAAAAAAGTACTAAATTATATTTTCAGACCAAAAAAATTTATTTCTGATGAAGAAGTAAAAATGAAAAAATTGAAAATTAACACAAGTTATTACAACTCATTTACTAAAGCAGAAAAACAGTTTTATTGGTTTTTTATTTTTGGGTCCAATATGATAGTAATTTTTGGAGGTATGTATTTAATAAAAATGTTTAAAGGCTAATTTCCTTTTGCTTTCTTAACATACAAATTTTGAACTTTTTACAACAATTTTTGGTCTTTTAGAAATATAGTTAATTTCCTGTCTTTATTAGTTTTGATTTAAAACTTATAATATGAGAAAGGCTTTAATTAATGCTATGTGGTTACCACTTCCTAAAACTCAAAGGGGTGGACTTTTTTGGACAGTTATTTTATGTTTTGTTGTTTCCACAAATTATTTAACTGACCATTATGCTATTTTTTTTCCTTTGTTTATGTGGTTAATTTTTGGTGCTTCTGTAAGTGATTTTATTATTAATAATCAATGGGAAGAGAACGATTCTCGGATGACATCGATAGTGCAATTTATTTTGTTATTCCTTTTTGCAATTTTTTTCTTTGTAGTCCCTATGTGGTTCTACATATTCGACTTTAGAGGGTTTTATTGAAATTTCTTAGATTTTTCTTAGTTTTAATAGGTTAAAACTTATGAAATGAGTACTGAAAAAAAATCTACCTATAAAGTTTATTTAATAATTGGAATTATTTTTTTTGCTATTGGGGCCTACATTGCTGGTACTCAAGGTGGAGGTTTAGTGAATGGAATTACACAAGTTATTTCGGGTAGCCTGGGTATTCTTTGTATTCTCAAATATAACCAAGAAAGAAAAAGATTAAAAGATAGTATTAATAGACATAATTGGATTACAAATGATATAAATAAAAAACCGATAAAAGGCTTTTATATGTTACAATATCCAAAAATTGTAACAAAGAAATAACTAAGGCTTACAAACCCCACAAGGGCCTAGACCTTTCTCTTTTGCTTCTGCTAATGTTAATGGTATTTTACTCTTAGATAAGTATCTACAGCTCTCTTTGTGGTATTTCTTGCCCGTAGTTGTTCTGAATATCTTGCCATTACTAGGGAGATGGTCTGATGTATGGTCAATAGTCCCATTTTTCATTTTATTAACACTTGATCTAGGAGCATAGGTCACATTCCAATCCCATAAATTAATGTGGGTGCTACTCTCAAATGATTCCTCAACCTCATCAGATAGATTATGGAAGAAGTCTAAGCCACTAAACTCTTCTAAATAGTCAATGGTAACAACAAAGCTTTTTATACTTGCAGAACTGCCCTTATTCTCTATTAATATAGCTACGTTTCTTTCATAATTACTTGGGTCTATTGCCACTTTATAATACCACTTAGGAATAGTAACTTTATTATAACCAATGGAACCATAATTCTCACCCTTTAAAACAGGTCCTGTTATAATTACTAGCTCACCATACTTATAACTCCAATCTCTAAACTGTTTCTCTATCTTTCTCCATATTCCTCTATTAAAACTGGCTGACTGTGGAGACATATTACTCATAAAGAAACTCTCACTCATAGAATTAGAGTTGTATTTCATATCAGTAGCAGGAGCAAGATGCCCTCTGTCATATCCACTTCCTTTATAGTCATATAATTGTGCTGAGGATGTTTTTACTTTAAAGTCTTGTCTGAAATTATTTTTTCTCTCTAGAGCTGAGTTTAATTGATTTGAGTTGAGGGTATAGTAAACCCATTCAGCTTGTTCGTGATTTTCAGAATAAGATAGGGTGTAGTATGAGTGTGAAACAATATCATTGTATAGTCCAAGAGGTTTTAAGTCTTGAGAATAAACAAAAGAACATATTAAACTAAATATTATTGACAGTCGTTTCATTTATGTAAATATCTACATAAATAGAATAAGTAATTAGTTTATACTTTTGTTTTATGTGTGGCAGATTCAACTTTTCAAACCATAGTAAAGTACAAGGAACTAAAGAGGCTGGAATTACTCCAAGCTTTAATATAGCTCCTTCCTCTGCAATAGCTGTTCTTAACGAGGATTTGAAATGCTTAAAGCTCAATTGGGGTTTTAAACCTACTTGGATGAAGCAAGGACAAATTATTAATGCTAAGAGAGAAACAGTGAGAACCAAGTCAACCTTTAAAGGTTTTAGAAAGTGTTATGTCCCTATTAATGGGTGGTATGAATGGCTTAAGACTGATGAGGCCAAGAAACCTTACTATTTTCATAGTAAACAGGATACAATTTATGTGAAGTCTATTATGAGGGAAAACATAGTTATTTTATTGACTACAGAAGCAATTGACAGCATATCACATATTCACAATAGAATGCCACTATTAAGTAATGAACCAGTTTTTAGAAACTGGAATCTCAATCAGGTTAATATTGACATCAACACATTTGAAGTAAGTAGGGAAGTGAGTCATGCAGGAAATAATAGTCCAGAGCTAATAAAACCAATTTCTTAATCCAAGTATTAGTAATGAAAAATTGTGAATTATGTGATAGAGAACAAGAACTGACTTTTCATCATCTAATTCCTAAGAAAAATCATAAAATAAAACACATCCGAGAAAAATACTCTTTTCTAAATATTAATTCCTACGGAATAAAAATCTGTAGAGATTGTCATAAGATGATTCACAGACTAATTCCACATAAATTACTTGCTTTAGATTATAATACCAAAGAAAAGCTTCAAAACCATCCGGAACTAAAAAAATTCTTCGAATGGGTTAAGTTTCAAACTAAGAAGGTTAAATAAAGTTATTTATCTGTTGGTTTTTTATATTTGATTTATGGAAAGTTTTGGTATTTTGGGATTTGTATTTGGAGTTAGTGCATTAGCAATGGTTTTAGAAATGAAAAAAACTATAAAATCTCTTCAAGACGAAGTAGAAGAACTTAAAAAGAAATAGTCTAACTAATTATATTTTCCTCTTTTGGACTAGAAAGAGATTAGTAATTAATTCGTCATTTTTTTTTATATATTAGTAACATGAAAAATTGGATTATCTATAGCGTAGCAACTGTTATATTACTATCTATTGTTGCTTATTACTTTGTAAATGGAACTTGTAATTCTGTTTTTTGTGGTTTGTTTTGTTAAATCACTAATTTGAAATTAATATTTCCTACAACTCTTTACTTTTCCTAGATTCTCTCTCTAACAATTCTGCATAAACTTTTGCGAAATTTTGATTCACCTTTTTTGCTTCTCTAACAGAGGGATTGCTTGCTGTTACGGTCATTAGTAATTGAGCTGGACTAATTTTTAGAATTGCAGCAAGAGAAAACCATCGAAATCCAACGCCAATATTTGTATCTATACTACGTGCTTGATGCCAAAAAAATGGTGGATTATATAAAACATCGCCAGGTTCAAGAATGACGGTCCATCCGTCAGCTTTTTTAAAACTCCCCTCTGGTTTCTCCCCATTTGCTTGACTTCTGAAAAATACAGATCTATCTACAACAGGTTCTAGTAAAGGAGAAATTTTATTGCTATAAATCCACCATTGTTTTCTTCCATGAATCTGAATAAATAAATTAGAACCAATTGCGCAGTGCATTTGTGTCGATGTTCTAGCTCCTCCCATAAATAATTGATGCTTTACTTCTCTTGCATCATTATTTGCAGCAGACATTAACCAATCCATATCCAAATCTTTCAAAAGCTCTGGATGTTGATCTAGAATGGGTAGCAATCTTGCATAATCTTTTCCTCCGTTATTCATGGATTCTACAAATTCAGAGAGGGAAACAGTTTTGGTCTTTTTTCCATCAGTGTATGCTAGGCCCTTGCTCTCAATTGCCGCATCAAACAATATTACTGGATCATCAGGGTATTTTTCTGCAAAAAATTCGGGATTCCATTTTTTATAAAAAGGCCAAGAAGTAGCAGCATTTTTTAGTACAACAGGTAGAGATTTTTTTCGATAGTTTTTAATAAATTCTTCAATATTCATTCCCTCTATGACTGGTACAGGAATATGTTTTTCTCCATTTTCACCAAGACCACCAAGTTCATTAGGTATTTTTTGGGATATTGACTCGCTTAGATCTTCCCTTAATTTTTTTATTTTTTTATTGGAACCAAAAAAATGCTCTGCTACCCACAACATAGAATACAGGTAACGATCGTATTTCGAGATTTTATCCATAAACTTTTCTTTTCATTTATTAATAATTTAATATAAAATATTAACACTATTTATAAGTCTATTATTTCTATAAAAAAGGAGTTGTTAATTACTTATAAAATAAATATTTACAGAGAAAAACAAATAAATTAAAAGGATTATTTTTATTTCTTAATTGGCATTTAAAAGCAAAATCAGCAAAAAAAAACACTATATTATTTGTCTTAAATATTATATCATGAAGGAAAATAAAATTTTAGTTTATAAAGATGAGTTATTTAGCAAGATAATTTTAAATCCAAATTACATTTCTAAAATAATTGCTTTCTCATTAACATTTTTCTTTTTTGCCTGCGGAAGTAGCACTGCAATTAAAAATGAAATATTATACGAAGTATCAGGTGTATGGTCTTCATCTATAGATGAATTTGTTGTTGAATTAAACTTTTTTTCTGAGCGAAACAAGACTTTAAATTTGAATGGTGATTTATATAATATTTCAATTAAAAAAATTGATATTGAAAATGATATAGTTTCGTTTTATGTAAGCGAAAATGGAAAAGGTTTTAAAGAACCAATGCAGGAAAATCCAATATGGAGCGTTAGAGAAATATGGGATGATGAAGAGGATGTATTTACTATTAATTTAACTACAGACAAAGGAAAAACTTTTGAACTAGATTATTTTATAAGAGAACTGTAACTTATATTGCAAAATGAAAAACTTATTTTTTTTATTATTTACAGTGCTTTTTTTGAACAAATTAAAATCCCAAACCAACAATGTCAAAAATATCCTAGAAGAATATAACTACTCCACGGATTCCTTCTTTGTAGGAGGAACCTTAACCAAGTTCCAACTAAATACGGAAGTCGAAAATATATTTCTCAAAGAATTTAATTATCTAACACCAGCCAATTCATTTAAGCAAACGGTTATACATCCAAAACCAGATGTTTGGAGATGGGAGAGATATGACAGCTTTATCAATTTTGCCAATGAAAATAATTTAATTCTAAGAGTTCATGGACCCATTAGTCCTCAAGCTTCAAAATGGGTAAAAGACGACAGCAGAACCAAAGAAGAACTCTCTCTTATTTTAGAAGAATTCTTAACTGAGCTTTGTAAAAAAGTTAATGTAGAAAAATCTGTTAAATGGATGGATGTAGTAAATGAAACAGTTCTTAGAAATGGTAGTTGGTTTGCAGAAAAACCAGGCGTTGACAAGTGGGAAAACCCCTGGACACAAATTGGTATAAATGAAGATGGCTTTCCCAAATATATTGTTAAGGCCTTTGAAATAGCCAATAAACACGCAACAAATATTAAATTAGTTTACAACCATAACGGAGGAATGGAAAAGGTAATGTGGGAAAAAATAATGGAAACCATTACGTATTTAAAATCTAAAGGACTTAGAGTAGATGCCATAGGTTGGCAAGCCCATCTAAGAACCAATAGTCTTTCCAAAGAAGATCTTCAATACCTAGATTTTTTAATGGATTGGGCACATAAAAATAATTTAGAATTTCATATTACCGAACTTAATCTTTGGGTAAAAGAAGAAACTCCAAACTTAGACTCTGTTCAAACTGTTCAAGCAGAACTATACAAAAAAATAATGGATAAAATGATTTCAAAAAAGAACAATGGGGTAGTAGCATTAAATTTTTGGGGAATAAAAGATAGAAAAGGACCAAGCAAACTCAATAAAAATATTTTAAGCATTTACAATCAAAGTCTAGAGCCAAATCCTGCATTGAATGCAGTTAAAAAATCTTTAAAAAGTAAATAAATAATAGTATTTAGCTCTGTAATCTAAATTTTTAAAATTTATAATATCCTTTGCCAAACTTTTTCTTAAATTGAATTTCATTTACATAATATATGAAAAGATTATTTTTTTTATCGTTATTTTCCTGCTTATTTATTTTCAATACTTGTAATAAAAATGTGGATTATAACCAGTTAGATGAAGAGATAATTCTTCAGTACATATCCGATAATAACTTAAATGCAGAACCAACAGGAAGTGGCTTGTATTATGTAGTAAATAATACTGGTAACGGAGATGTTCCAGATATTAATTCCATTGTAACAGTTGCTTATAAAGGAACATTAACAGATGGTAAAATTTTCGATCAGTCTGGTACAAATGGAGCTACATTCCCTTTGAGCAATGTTATCCAAGGATGGCAAGAAGGCATTCCACTCTATAGTGAAGGAGGATCCGGTATTTTACTTATTCCATCTGCTTTGGGGTATGGTAGTCAAGCAGTTGGAAGTATTCCAGCAAATTCAGTTTTGATTTTTGAAGTCACTCTTCTCAATGCAAACTAGGTGAGAGAGAAATTCTGCCATTCTTGTAAAAAGAGTAGTGATACCATGTATAGGGTCAGGTTAAACACGTCTAAGAATTGGTATTTTCTATGTAAATCATGTACTGAAGATAACAAGACAAATAATCCCAATTATATTTATGGAGGAACGTGGAAGCTTTAAGATTTTGTTATAGAATAAAAGTATTTACCAAAGGACAAAATACAGTTAACGTTCACATGTCTTAATTCCGAAAAGACGTGATGTCCAGCAAATTCCAGATACTGCATTATATATAAAAACAAATCCTACAAAACTTTGTATGAGCGGTATAAGAGTGTATCCATAGACAAAGGCCGAAGGAATTAAAAATAATGAAACAATAGCTCTTGCCCATCTTTCTGGTTTATTTATATTTTTAGAAACTCCTAGCATATTATTTTTATTAAAGATTTAAATTTATAAATTAATTTAACTTAAATTTTAGTTAATCTAAAAAAGTTAAAGCTTACTGTTGTCAATTACTTTACAAAGCTCTAATTTAGAATTGCTTTGTTAATAATATTTTTACAAATACTTCCACTATTTATAATTATTACGTTTGGTTGGTTACTAACCAAATTTAATGTAGCTAATCAAAGTTGGCTTAAACCTATAGGTGATTTTGCTCTGTATATTGGCTTTCCAGCTCTTATTTTTGGGAATTTAACCGTTTCTAAAATAGATTTTAATTTAGTAGGAGATAGTTTTTTTAGATATAGTTCTTTGTTATTTGGAGTTCTATTCATTTTTCTATTGCTGATAAATTTCATTACTAAATCTAAAACTCTAAAGGCAACTTACTTAATTAGTTTACTTTTTGGAAATGCAGCTTTTCTCGGAATTCCACTTTTGGTTTCTATAGATTCTTCTTTGTCTCAGATAGCCTCATTAAATGCAGCTGTAATGTTGTTTTGGGTTTTCTCAATAGGTCTTTTTATTGTGGAGAGATATACTTTAGAGCAGCCAAATACTTTTAGAATTTTAAAGAATTTAATTAAAAATCCACTTCTTTTATCTGTTCTTTTTGGATTTTTATTCAACTTTTTAGAAATACGTATACCAGAATTTATTCACCTTCCAATAGAAATGCTTGGTTACGCGGTTTCACCGATGGTAATGCTTATGATAGGGGTTTTTATTGCTATTCATCCTCCTAAAAGTCCTAAGGACTTAAAATTACCATTAGTATATAGTTGTTTCAAATTGCTTTTTTTCCCATTTTTAGGACTAATTACTTTTTATTTTCTTTCTAAAGAAATAGAAATTAGTGCTATTACTCAATTTGCAATGCCAGCTGCAATTACACCATTTGTACTTGCAGAAAGATATAGGCTTAATAAAGAATTTATTTGTAATAGTATTATAGTATCAACAATATTGAGCTTAATTACAATTCCTATAGTAATTAATTTAATTGACTATTTCAACCAAATTTAGCTTTAGAAATTAAAACTATTGAATTACAACTTTCTTTATTAAATATTGGTTTTTGGATTTAATAATCAATGAGTAAATACCACTGGATAGGTAAGGTGCATTGAAATTTATTATGTTGCTATTAAACTTTTGTTGATTTACAATTTGTCCAAGAGATGAGATAAAAGTTATATCAATTTCTTCGTTTATGTGGTTGTTTAGTTCAATAGTGAAAAATCCATTATTTGGATTTGGATAAACAGTTACTTCCATATTATTTAAATCATGAACTTCTGATACATCACAATTTTCAATAATAATAACGGTAGAATCACTGTTATAGCAACCATTGGAGTCTGTAGCTGTCACAAAATAAGAAGGATCATCTCCATTATTAAATGGTCCAATTTCAATAAATGCATTGGTATTGTTATTATTCCATAAGAACTGATTTGCAGAACTTATTACGTTTATAGTTGTCAAACTATCACTGCATAGAGTATCTGGAGCGTTAATGGTAACTTGTGGTAGGTCGTTAACTGTAATAAAAATAGAGTCTATATTCTGACATCCGTTAATATCTAACCCTGTAGCACTTAAGAAAAAGCTGTTAAAAGCCAGAGAAGTTGTGGTATTGGAAGTATCTCCATTGCTCCAAAGATAGTTTAAGCCACCAATAGCGGATACGACACTAGTATCTCCAAAACATAAAATACTGTCTCCAGAAATGCTTATTGTAGGCTCTTGTAGGATATTTAAGCTATCTACAGAGGTGCTAGAACAACTGTTGGTATCTGTGTAGGAATAGGTAAAATAGTTCATACCAGTGTTCAAAGCTGTAGTGTTTAAAATATTTCCCGAAACTCCAGAGCCAGAATAATTCCCTCCAAGTGGCTGACCACCATTTAAAGTTATTAAGCCCTCGTTTCTACAAAGGTTTTCCATTAGGTTCAGTGATACATTTGGGTTTGGATTGATTTTAATAAATGAAGTATCGATATTAGAGCAGTTGTTACTGTCAGAAACTAAGTAGGTTAAGGTGCTATTTCCGGGGTTAATATTAATTGGGTCAAAAAAACCATTAGAAATTCCATTTCCAGAGTAAGTGCCACCAGTTGGTAGTCCATTGTTTAGAGCAACGGATGGGCTGTTTTCACATATTTCAATAAATGTTAAATTTACAATTGGCAGGGCATTTACATTTAAAGTATCTATTATACTACTCAGACAACCATTACTATCTACAAATTCATAGTTTACCAATTGTTGTCCAACACCTGCTAAAGAGGGGTCAAATAGATTGTTGTAAATTCCATTTCCAAAGTAAGTGCCACCAATTGGAAGGTAATTATTTAAGACTGAAATAGAGTCGTTTAAGCAAAACTCTTTAATTAAACTATTACTTGAAGTTATATTTGTTAAATCATTGACTATTAATGATATGTTTTGGCTATTTGTGCATGAGTTTATATCTGTATAGGTATAATTAATATTATTTATCCCTATATTGGTATTGTTGGAATAAAAAATACCATTGTTAGTATTATTTCCAGAATAATTTCCCCCAGTTGGACTCATGAAATTCAAAACAAGACTATCGTTAACACAAAGTTCAGGAATTGAACCAAAACTTAATGTTGGAAGTGGGTTTACTGTAATGGTTTGTGAATCTGAAAGAAAACATCCATTTAATTCTCCTGTATAAGTAATAATATAATTACCTATGCCAGCGCTGTCTGGATAGAATATTCCGTTATTTACACCATTTCCACTGTAAGAACCGCCCCCCGGGAGACCATTATTTAAAACTAAGCTGTTGGCATCTATACAAAGATCATTAATGGAGCTTAAAGTTGTATTGGGTAATGGCTTTACAGTAAGAGAGGTTTCTGAGTTGCTAGTACAACCTAAACTATCTGTAAATATGTAATTAATATTAAAATTACCAATACCAGTAATTTGAGGATTAAATATACCATTACTAATCCCATTTCCTGAGTAAAAGCCGCCAGCTGGGCTTCCTCCATTTATAACAAAAGGACTATTATTTAAACAAATTGGATTCAAAGAATCTTGAGTTACAATGGGCAATGATGAAACAGTAATTGTAGAGTTGGAACTTGCTATACAAGTATTAGCTTCTAAATAGGAATAGGTAATAAAAAAAGATCCACTACCAGAGCTATCTGGATAAAACACACCGTTATTAACACTATTTCCGCTGTAAAATCCACCAGATGGAGTACCACCACTTAGAACTAAACTATCTGCATCTTCACACAAATTTCCAAAAGAGGCAAGTGAAATATTCACGTTGTTGGTATCTACTACTAAAATTTTGTTGTCAGAACTACTACATCCGTTAGAATCACTGAAGGAATAAGTTATATTATGAAAACCTGCTCCGGAAACAGAAGGTGAGAAATTGTTATTGGATACGCCCAACCCATTATAATTACCACCTGTTGGAAATCCACCTGTTAATGGAACGGTACTACTATTAGCGTTACAAATTGGAGTAAAAGAGGATAAACTAACCAATGGGTTATTATTTATAGTAATGGTTACTTGGTCTGTGTTATTACAGCCGTTATTATCTGTTCCAGTAACGGTATATAATGTGGTAGAGATTGGAGTAAAGGCAGTAGCATTAGTAATGTTGTTGTCCCAGTTATATGTTAGAGCTCCACTTGCAGTTAAAGCTAATGATTCACCATCACAAATGGAAGTGTCGTTTCCTGCATCCACATTGGGCAAATCATTTACAGTTACTTTTATAGAATCTGTATTAATACATCCATTAATATCTGCACCAATTACTCTGTAAGTAAGAGTAGAAGTGGGGCTAAAAGAAGCAGCATTAGTTACATTGTTATCCCAAATGTAAGTTGAGGCACCTATTCCATTTAGTGTTACAGACTCTCCAATACAAACTGCTGCATCTGTACCTGCATCCACATTTGGCAAAGTGTTAATAGTAACTAAAATATTATCACTACTATTACATCCATTTACATCTGTTCCAATTACTGTGTAAGTTTTGCTTACAGTTGGTAAAAAAGAAATGGCATTAGTGACACTATTGTCCCAAGAATAAACAAATGCACCTGTGCCGTTTAATGTAACAGAATCACCCTCGCAAATAGCTATATCAGAACCTGCATTCACATTAGGTAGAGAATTAACAGTAACGTTTACTTGGTCTGTATTAATACAGCCATTGATATCAGTTCCTGTAACAGTATATAATGTGGTAGAGATTGGAGTAAAGGCAGTAGCATTAGTAATGTTGTTGTCCCAGTTATATGTTAGAGCTCCACTTGCAATTAAAGATACTGATTCACCATCACAAATGGAAGTGTCGTTTCCTGCATCCACATTTGGCAAATCATTTACAATTACTTGTAAAGAATCTGTATTAATACATCCATTAATATCTGCACCAATTACTCTGTAAGTAAGGGTAGAAGTGGGGCTAAAAGCAGCTGAGTTAATTACATTGTTATCCCATATGTAAGTTGAGGCACCTGTACCACTCAATATTACAGACTCTCCAATACAAACTGCTGCATCTATCCCAGCTGATACGTTAGGTAAACCAAAAATTTCGAATGTTTTAGTATCAACTGAAGTTCCACAACTGTTGGTTAGTTCATATTCAATGGTATGTGTACCGATACCTAATTCAGCTGGCTTTAGAGAATCTTTTGAAACACCATCGATTTTATAATTTCCACCTGTTGGAAGACCGAAATCTAGTGCTAATTCTGTATCGTTCACACAAAAATCGGAAATACTACTAAGTTGTGCATTGATATTAGCATCAATTTGAATATTTTTTGTAGAAGAGGAACTACAACCATTTTCGGTAACAGTATATGTTATAGGAAAAGATCCAGCACCAGAGAAAAAAGGATAAAAATTATTACCAATTACAAAAGGTCCGGAATAAGTTCCTCCAAATGGACTAGCAGAGAATAG
>Ga0209223_10001272_pt1 | contig 27905 bp, 18 predicted proteins | sample COG_06_FD_184750 | JGI IMG/M metagenome (GOLD analysis project Ga0209223, IMG submission 184750) | Pelagic Microbial community sample from North Sea - COGITO 998_met_06 (SPAdes) (version 2) | ecosystem: Environmental > Aquatic > Marine > Neritic zone/Coastal water | place: Helgoland, sampling...
AATGATGAATTAAAAAACATCTGTCAAATCGAACATTCAAGACATAGATGCTTTAATAATTTTATAGCAAATATCGTAGCAGGGTTAATAGCTTACAGCTTTTTTCCTAAGAAACCTGCAATTAAATCTGAAACTGTAAAATCTTCACAAATTACTTTGTTTTAATAATCGAACTCAGGTTTATACATAAATATTTTTTCTGCATGTAATTTGATTTAATAGAGATGCTTATGGCATTTATTTTACAAAACAGATAAATTTAAATTTAGATATTAAAAACGACTCACGATCCTAGGAAGGATACTTTGCAAATCATTCTTTTGGAAAAGAAGCTTTTTGTGAATAGAATGGTGAATGCACAAAATAACAAAACTAGACATTCCAAATTTTATGAATATTTTTTAAGTGTTATCCTTTTTAAAGTTTGTGTTAGAAATTCACTAATACATGATTAAATTTTTACCACAAAAAAATATTTCATCTAAAGAATCAAAACTACTCAGAGACTCATAAAATCTACAAGACATAGAAGAAGTGCATACGTTTAAAAAAAGACAATATACACATCATATGTAGCTGAATTAGCCCCTAGTTTTTCATTAAAACCTGTTTAATTTTAAGTCTCTATAATGTAAGTAAGGAATAATGCTCCCTTATTTAAACTCTTATTATCTAACTAAAACCTAAAACTAACTGAATGAGACCAATCCCAACAAAGAAATTAAACTTATTATTTTTTTTAATATCAGTAACTTTTTTACTCTCCAATAAGAGTAGATCTCAAGAAAATAATAATTTAATCTTTAGAATAAACACTGACAATATAAAATGGAAAATAAGCAATTATTTAGTAGGAATGCACTCTATTTACCTAAGTGAACCAGATGCTTTTTACGAATACGATAACAATAGCTATGAGAAGTGGTTGAGAGATACAGGTATAAATACCATGAGGTTTCCAGGAGGAACAATAGTAAAATCATGGGATTGGGAAGCTCCAACGGGTCGAAATAAAGAAGACCCTTGGTGGAATGATTTGCAAGATATTGACAGCTACAGCCCACCTTCAAATGCATATAAATCAGTCGCACCTGCCGGAGAATCGGAGGACTCTAAAAATTGGACAAGTTTAGATGAATACCTTCAAGTTGTCAAGAAATCGGGCATCAGGCCTTTATTAGGAGTAAATATAACCTCTAGTTACGTATTCAGTAATGCAACCGAATTTAATAGTTTAGAAAGAAGTGTTGACAGAGCTGTTCGCATGGTAAAACATGTGAGAGAAGAGTTACAAAACTCACACATAAAAGCCACAGACACTATTTTTTACTATTTGGGTAATGAAGGTGGTAATGGTGGCTGGGAAAATGACGCAAAGTTTTTTATTGAACACGCCAAGGCCATGAAAATAGAAGACCCTCATATATTACTTATGTTCAACCAAAATAATCTCACAGCATCCTACCTAGATCAATTTTTAGGATATGTAGATTCTAGCGGTGATAAAGCCGCTGATTATATTGATATTGCTGAGACCCATGGAAAATGGCCTTACGGTGGTAATCCAACTGGTTATAGTAAAGGAACAATTGGCCAATGGCAAAATGAATCACCTCTGCAAGATAAAAAACATAAAATTGCAGTAAACAGCGGAGGAGAAAAAGTAAGAGAATGGAGAAACTTACCCAGCGATTTAAAATCCACAATTGTAAGTGATGGAAAAACCATCGGTGAAAAATATCCAAATCTAAAATTCGCAAATAACGAATATGGTCTTGGAAGTGGCAATTTCGAGGAAACAGATTTTGATCTATACACAAAAAATTTAATTATTATAGACATGCTTCAGGAGCATTTTATAGGAAACTGGTTTATGTCTTGCTATTGGTCTCAACTTAGAAATCCCGAGGAGGGTCTAAAAGAATTTGTTTTCAAAAATAAGACCTATAATTTCAACCCAATGCACTTTGGTTTTGAAATGTTAGCAGAGGCTCAAGGAGCAGAAATGATAGAAATGATTGAAGCCACAAATAACTCCTCAGTTTATGGATTTACAGCCAAAAAAAATGGAGAATACCTAATTTATTTGTTGAATAAATCAAATCAAGACCAAAGTATCGAATTAAAATTTAATGGAGATACATATTCTTGTATCTCTGACCCCGTGCTTAATGGAATTACACTAACAAACGAGTCTGGAGAGTATGGAAGTTTAATTTCTACGTACATAGAAAAAAATTCCAACAAAAAATTTTCAAGTGTACTTCCTGCATTAACTTACACTCAGTATAAATTAAAAGATCAACACCAGACCTACAATAAAGAATCCTTTAAAAATTTAACTGATAATAATGAAAATTATCACGATGCAGTTTTTACCGGAGATAATTGTATCGAATGGGAATACACCGCATCAAGATTAAATAGCTCAAAAGCTGCTTTTGAAAATGGTTTACTAATAAGAAATGGTGATGGAAATTTGAGTGCAACATTACCAGGAGGTATATCATCCTTTGAAGTGGACTTGTCAAAAGCTTTTAACAAGTCAAAGGAAGCTAAGATTGAAGTTTTTATAAATGACACATCAATTGGAATAAGTGAAGAGGTAGGGAATAAGAGTAACGAGAATTCTTATCATTTTACCATCGATAATATTCAAGGCTATGTTAATAATAAAACCTTTAAACTAGGTCTTAAAGCCATCGATAAACCTATCATAGTCGATAATATAGAATGGGAAAATGGCTCAACATTGTCGAACACTAAAATAAAAGATAAAAATAGAACCTCTAAACTAGAACTGTTTCCTTCTGTTATAACATCAGGAGAAAATATTAATATTCGACTAGAGTTAAAAGCCTATGAAAATCAGACGCAATTGTCTGTATATGCATTGAATGGACTAATCTTAATAAATAAAATGATATATCAAAAAGATAATAAAATAAACCTATCTGAAAAACTTTCATTACCAACCGGAGTATACGCTATAAAGATAAGAAATGGTAATACTATGAGAGTTGGTAAGTTTATTATAAAATAATTTTTTATCAATTATGATCATGACTTTTATTATAGTAACTGTATGAAAAACAAATATTACACTCTCTTAATAAACTAAATTAAAATTATCTGCACAATGAACATCTACAAACATATCATAGGAATTCCAAAATTTAAATACTTAACCCTATCGTTGGTTTTAATTCTAATGTATTCAAAAACGTATAGTCAAAAATCATATGAACCCACAAGAGAATCTCTATCAAAATACAAAGTCCCAGAATGGTATCACGATGCCAAAATAGGTTTTTTTTATCATTGGGGTCCACAAACAGCGCTTGGTGACAAATGGAATAAAGACATTTCTGACTTCTGCTTACAGAAAGGCAAATATAAAGATTCGAACTCGGGTATTAAAAACCCTGTAGGTCAGTGGGGTTCACATATGTATCCAAACATGAAGAATGGAACAATAAAACCGGATAGTTTGCAGTCCACAGCCTACCTCATTCACAAACGACTATATGGAGATCCAAAAAATTTTGGTTACAAAGAGTTAATTCCTCTAATGAGCGATACCGGATGGAATCCAACTGAAATGGTACGACTGCTTGACGAAGCTGGAGTAAAATATATTGTTCCACAAGCCATACATCATGACGGTTTTGCCATGTGGGATTCCGAAGTTATTGACGAATTTAATGCAGCTAAAATGGGCCCCATGAGGAATACGACCAAAGAAGTAATTGATGCTGCACGCAATAGAGGCATCAAAGTTGGGGTGTCTACACATGCTTCACGTCATTCTTGGTATTACAAAAAAATTCCCGGGTACGACACCGGAGATCCACGTTATGAGCAATTATATGGAGTTGGGTTGAACAAAAGTGGAATGCCAAAACCCAGTGCAATTAAAAAATGGGAAAATACTTTAGGAGAACTTGTCGACTTATTTCATCCCGATTACATATTCGTTGATGGGGGAAGTGCAGATATTTTCTCTAAAAACGGAAGTTATATATGGCAGAATGCTTTTCGTCGTGTGCTTTCTAATTACTACAACCAAGCTGAGAAAGGTGGTTGGGATCCAGTATTAACCTTTAAGCGAGAATCCCTTTGGAAGGATGAAGCTGTACCAGATTATGAGGGAGGAAATTTAATCAATATTGCACCTTACAAGTGGCAAACACATGCTTCTATCTCTGGGTGGTTCTATCGACCAGGAAGAGGAAGAAGAGCTCCATCATCAGTATTGTTCTCAAAGATTATTGATGCAGTGAGTAAAAATGGAAACATATTACTTAATCTTGCTATCAAAACGGACGGATCCATTCAAGATCAGGAAATCACATTTCTGAAAGACATGGCAACGTGGATGCAAACAAACGGAGAAGGTATTCATGCAACGCGTCCCTGGTTGGTATATGGAGAACTTGAGCCGGAAAAAAGTCTTGGTTTTGTTTCAATGGAAAAGAAGAAAGGTAAAGTTTACAACGATCCTGATAAAATTGAGATGGGGCGTTATAAACTCCATCCAGGAGATATCCGTTATACGCGAAGCAAAGACGAAAAAATTATCTATGCAACACGCCTTTCATGGCCAGAAAAACCTTTTCTATTAGGCTCTTTTGGATCCAATGCTGCCGGAAAGGATATTGAAATTAAATCCGTGTCATTACTGGGTAGTGATGCTAAGATTTCTTGGAAAAAAACTACCGATGGGATTCATATCATACCTCCAACCAAACCAGTTTTCGATGATAAGAAATGGCCAGTAATGTTTAAAATCGTAAAAAAGTAAAGCGAAATCATATCCAATACATCGAAATCCAAAAAATTATAATGATATGAAAGTATTTAACTTAATTATCTGTGGATTGATAATTGCAGTAACGGGATTTGCACAAACTAAAACCAAATCCGTTTCAGGATCACGCCCAAATATTATTTTTATTCTGAGTGATGATACGGGTTGGGGAGAAATAGAAGTATCTGGCAATACAATAATCAAAACCCCAAACATTAACCATCTTTGGAAAGGAGGTATGCGATTCACCAATTACCATGTTGCTCCTTCATGTGCGCCAACTAGAGCACAACTCATGACAGGTAACCATGAATTTTATAGTGGAGTTACCCATACCATACTCAAACGAAACTATTTATCGCAAGAAGCTATTACACTTCCACAAGTGCTAAAAACAGCTGGGTATTCTACCGCAATGTTCGGAAAATGGCACCTAGGGCTTACAGAAGGCTATCGCCCTGATCAGCGAGGTTTTGACAGGTCGGTCAACGTGTATAATGATTCACAGAAAAACCATTGGAATCCTAAGTTACTTGATAACGGAACTGTTCGTCAATCGAAAGGGTATCGCACTGATATCTTATTCAATGAAGCTATGGGTTGGATAGAAAAAAACCAATTGGAACCCTTCTTTTGCTACATCCCCACTTATAACGCACATGGCCCTACTGTTGTCGGAAAGGAATGGTCAGACCCATATGAAAACAAAGGGCTTTTCCAACTGAAAAAATATCGAGGTGTTGATTATTATGGCATGATATCCAATCTAGATTACAATATTGGTCGAATGCTAGAACATCTCGACACACTTGGTTTGATGGAAAACACGGTCATCATTTACAGCACTGACAATGGGCATGCCATATCAGGTGCTTCAGGAGCAGGTCACGATGCAAAAAACGGTAAACTTCTGGAAGGAGGACTCTATAATATGGGGATGCGAGGCGCAAAAGGACAGACTTGGAAAGGTAGTTCCTGTGTACCGCTCATCTTCTATTTTCCAAAACGTATTTCAGCTAATACAGTTACGAATCATTTAGCTGGTTCTATAGATATACTTCCCACTTTAGCAGAATTATGTGGAGCTAAGATTAGTCACGATATTTCTGGTAAAAGCTTAATACCATTAATAGACAACTCAAAAAAAGAAGATTGGTCAGATCGCATGCTTGTCGTAACGAGATCTCGCTGGCCTGCTGGCGAGGCCGATAATTACAAACATCGTAATTATGCAATCCAGACAGAGCGTTTTCGATTGGTAAACGGAACGGGGCCTCAAGGCCCATGGAATTCTGTAGAAGAAGCGCAACTTTTTGACCACCAAAAAGATCCTTCTGAAACCACAGATGTATCATCTAAATATCCAACGACAAAGCTAAAAATGCAACGTTTCTATGATAAGTGGTGGGATGCTATGCGACCAAGAATGATCAACGAACAAGCAGCTATTGAGTTTGTAAAAATTAAATCTAAAAAAACAGAAAATAAAAATTGAAACAAAAAACAATTTATCAAAACAAGTTATAAACTATATAAAACAAATACAACTTGAGTAATTATGACGAAACACACTCTACATAATGACAAATCCCCCCTATAATTCAATTAAGATTACTTTAATTTTGAAGTAAACCAAAGTGTTAATACAAGTATGAAACAATTATTAATTTTATAATAACAACTAAAACCTTAACTAATGAATTCAAATCTACCCACAATTTCAAAAAAAAAGACTTTAATACTATATATACAGATCTTTATATTTGGTGTTGTTTATTCTCAAGACAATCCAGACAAACTAATATTCAATATCAAAACAGATATTGTGAAATGGACGATAAGTGATTATTTGGTTGGAATGCATTCGGTCTATAGCACAGAGCCTGACACTTTTTATGACTATGAAGATAGGAGTTATGAAAAATGGCTAAAAGACGCAAAAATTAGTACCATGAGATATCCTGGAGGAAGTGTTGTAAGAACTTACGACTGGGAAGACCCAACAGGTTGGCATTTAGATGATGATATCCAGCCTAACTATCCACAATCTGATAGGTGGAGAATTGGCTATAACAATAGTGATGATGTAGATGCAACGGAATGGACTAGCCTAGATGAATATATAGCTGTTGTCAAAGCTTCTGGTATCACTCCACTTCTAGGAGTTAATATAACTTCTGCACATGCATTAAAAAACACAGTACCTTCCGTAGAAGCCAATAGTGTCGCTAGGGCTGTGAGAATGGTAAAAAAACTAAAGGATGAAGGTTTAGCTGGTGCCTTTTACTATCTCGGAAACGAAGGAAAAAATGGAGGCTGGGAAAACGAAGCAAGACTATTTATCAAACATGCAAAAGCCATGAAAGTGGAAGACCCAACTATCAAATGTATGTTCAATCACAACGATCTTACACCAACTTATCTGACAAATTATTTAAACTATGAAGATGAAAATGGAGACAAAGCCGGAGATTATATAGATATTGTTGAGACGCATGGAAAATGGCCCTATGGTGGTGATCCTGATATGCCTAACGGTACATTTTCTGAGTGGCAAACAGAATCTCCAATACGCGACAGAAAAAATGGAACTACTACACAACTTAATCAGGGAGGAAGAGCTTGGAGAGATGCGATACCAATCCTAGAAACAGCAGCCTCAAATGCTGGTTTCCCAGATATTAAATTTGCAAACAATGAATACGGACTAGGGAAAGGAAGTAACCTGGATGGGTTTAATCGATATACTAAAAATTTGTTAGTTATAGATATGCTTCAAGAGCACTTCCTCGGAAACTGGTATATGGCTTGTTATTGGTCACAAACAAAAAATGCTGAAGAAGGCATAAAAGAAAAAAAGCAAAATAACGGAATTGCAAACTATCGTTTCAATCCTATGCACTTTGGCTTTGAAATGCTATCGGAAGCCCAAGGTGCAGAGATGATTCAAATGAATGAAACAACAAACAATCCCTCTGTTTATGGATTTACAGCTAGAAAAAATGGTGAGTATTTAATTTACTTGATCAATAAATCAGATAATGAGCAAGATATAGAAATTGATTTTAAGGATTCAGACAATGACATAAACTACTTAGATGGAACCACATTAACTTTAGATATTAGTGGAGAAACTGGGGCTGATGAGGAATATGGAACGCTTGTAAAAACCGATATAACTAAAATTGTAGATGGTAAATTTTCAAGTACGCTTCCACCTCTCACATACACACTATTCAAATCTAAAAATGAAAACCTAGATACAAACAAAACTGAAACGTTTTCCAAGATTGGTAATGATGAATTAGCAGACTACGGAAATGGTAGTTTTACTGGAGACAATGGTATTCAATGGACCTATAATCAATCTAGACTAGATCAAAATGATGCAAAAACAATAAATGGTCTAAAAATCAGAGATACTAATGGAGCTCTCAGTGCAATATTAACTGGAGGTATTCAGTCCATTGGAGTCAACTTGGCAAAAGCATTTAACACAGCACAAGAGTCGCAAATTGAAATATATATTAATGGTGAACTTATAGGAACTAGCTTAGAAGTTGGAGATGCTACCAAATCGGCTCCTTATCAATACGTAATAAATAACATCGCAGGGTATGAGAATACCGCTGTATTTACCCTAGAAATCAAAGTTCTAAACAAACCTATTACTATTGAAAATATTGTATGGAACAGTAATAGCACGCTCTCAAGTCCAAACATAATAGATCCCGTTGATGCATCAATATTACAATTACAACCCTCTATTATAGAAGCTGGTGAACAAATAAACATTCAACTGGACTTACAAAATTATGAAAAGGAGACACAACTGGTTGTGTATAAATTAAATGGAAGTGTGGTCCTTGACAAAATTATAACCCAAAAAACGAATAGCATTAACTTATCTGAAAAAATTTCATTACCTAGTGGAGTATATGCATTAAAAATACGAAATGGTAACAATGTTCGAATTGGTAAGTTTATCGTGAAATAGTAAGAAGAAACATTTTATTTAAAAATCAAAAATAGATTAGAGCAAGAATATTTTAGCTCTAATCTGTTTTTATTTATGATGTTCAAACCAAAAACTGAAAAAGTTCTGGACTGTCATTTAGGTACTCCCCTAAAAAACCTTTTTCTTTCATTCTTACAAGTAACGGCTCAAAATCGTCTTTGCTTTTTAATTCTATTCCCACCACTGCAGGACCTTTATCCCTATTATTCTTTTTGGTATATTCAAAATAGGCTATATCATCATTAGGCCCAAGCACCTCTACAACAAACTCCTTTAAGGCGCCAGCACGTTGCGGAAAACGAATGATAAAATAATGTTTTAAACCTTCATACAAAAGAGAACGCTCTTTCATCTCTTCCATCCTAGTAATATCATTATTGCCTCCACTTACAATACAAACTACATTTTTACCTTTGATTTCTTCTTTGTATAACTCTAAAGCTGCAATAGAAAGAGCTCCTGCCGGCTCTACCACCAAAGCGTTTTCATTATACACTTTTAATATGGTAGAACATACTGCACCTTCTGAAACAACGTTTGCTTTATACACTAATTCCTTACAAATTTCAAAGGTAGTCTCCCCCATTCTCTTGACAGCAGCACCATCTATAAATTTCTCAACATGATCTAAAGTAGTATTCTCTCCTTTTTCCAAAGAAACATTAAAGGAAGGTGCGCCTTCAGGTTCAATACCAATAATTTTGGTAGTCGGACTCAATATTCTAAAAACACTTGAAACCCCAGCAGCCAGACCTCCACCTCCAACAGGTAAAAACAAATAATCAATTGGTTCTTGAGATTGATCTATCAACTCCAAGCCCACTGTCCCTTGTCCAGCCATGACATCCTCATCATCAAAAGGATGCACAAAAGTAGCACGATGCTCCTTACAATAGGCTGAAGCAGCGGCATAACTAGCATCATAAGTATCTCCTTCTAAAACGATCTCCACAAAGGATTGTCCAAACATCCTAACCTGACCAATTTTTTGATTTGGAGTTGTAGTAGGCATAAAAATCACTCCTTTCACTTTCAACTTCCGACAAGCCAGAGCAACTCCTTGCGCATGATTCCCTGCACTAGCACACACAACTCCATTCACCAAATCTTTTTGAGACAAATTTACAATTCTATTGTATGCTCCTCTTATTTTATATGAACGAACCACTTGAAGATCTTCTCTTTTAAAAGAAATGGAAGCTTCATATTTTTTAGAATAATTTTCCATTACATCCAAAGGAGTCACCTGAACTATATTTTTAATATTTTTCTGTGCCTTTAATACGTTTTCTATTGGGATCATTGTTTATTATTTTATGATTTGTTCTCGATACTATTTTCTACGTTTCACTTCTAAAATCACTCGAACTGACATCTTTCCCTTAATTGGTAAAAAAAAAGCCTAATAAACTTTCGTCTATCAGGCTTTGAATAGAAATTGTATCTAATTATACGATTTTTTTCATTGCAGTCATAGACTCTCTTAAGTACTCACCAATTTCCTCAACACCATGCTCTCTAATAGCAGCGTTCACATCAATAAGCTCTTTATTATCTACACCATTATCACCTTCGTTATAAGGTTTACCAATCATATTGATCGGAGCATTCTTTACATACTCAGCAATCAAAGGTTTCGCAGCATGATCAAATAAGTAACATCCGTACTCTGCAGTATCAGAAATTACGCTGTTCATTTCATATAATTTCTTTCTTGCAATAGTATTCGCAATTAATGGAGTTTCATGCAAAGACTCGTAGTAAGCAGACTCGTCAATGATTCCAGACTCAGTCATTGCCTCAAAAGCCAATTCAACACCAGCTTTTACCATAGCAACCATTAAAGTACCATTATCATAGTATTCTTGCTCAGAAATCTCAACATCTCCTGCAGGAGTTTTTTCAAAATTAGTTTCTCCGGTAGCAGCTCTCCAAGTCAATAAGTTTTTATCATCATTAGCCCAGTCTTCCATCATTGTTTTAGAGAAGTGACCAGAGATGATATCATCCATATGCTTTTGGAATAACGGACGCATTAAGTCTTTTAAATCTTCAGAAGCTTTAAACGCAGCAATTTTAGCTGGGTTAGACAATCTGTCCATCATGTTTGTGATTCCACCATACTTCATCCCTTCCGTGATAGTTTCCCATCCGTATTGGATTAATTTGGAAGCATATCCAGCATCAATTCCTTCAGCAACCATTTTATCGAAACATAAGATAGATCCCGTTTGTAACAATCCACAAAGAATTGTTTGCTCTCCCATTAAATCAGACTTCACCTCAGCAACGAAAGAAGAATTTAATACTCCAGCAGTATGACCACCTGTACCAACAGCATAGGCTTTAGCGTAATCCCATCCTTTTCCTTCTGGATCATTCTCTGGGTGTACCGCGATCAACGTAGGTACTCCAAATCCTCTTTTGAACTCTTCTCTTACCTCTGAACCTGGTGACTTAGGTGCAACCATGATTACAGTGATATCCTCTCTTACTTGCATTCCTTCTTCAACAATGTTGAATCCATGAGAGTAAGATAAAGTAGCTCCTTTTTTCATCAATGGCATCACAGCAGTTACAACAGCTGTATGTTGCTTATCTGGAGTTAAGTTGATTAACAAATCAGCCGTAGGAATCATTTCTTCGTATGTTCCAACTGCAAATCCATTTTCAGTTGCATTGATATAAGATTGTCTTTTTTCAGCAATTGCAGCTGGTCTTAAAGTGTAAGAAATATCCAATCCTGAATCTTTCATGTTCAACCCTTGGTTCAATCCTTGAGCTCCACATCCAATAATAACGATCTTTTTACCTTTCAATGCTTCTACACCTCCGTCAAATTCTGATCTATCCATGAACTCACATTGTCCCAATTGTTCCAATTGCTCACGTAAAGAAAGTGTGTTAAAATAATTTGCCATTTTTCTTTTATTTGTTAATTTATTTAAAACTAATCGATCCTTTGTTTTTACAAAGTAATAATCTATTAGCTCTGATATTAATTTTTATTGCGATTGCAAAAGTATAAAAACCTTTGCTTATATCTTAATAATCTTATAACTATCTCTAAAAAGCCTATCTGATCTCTTTTAAAACAGATCTCTTTTTTAGAAACTATAGATTTTTCAATTGTTCAGAGATTCTCATTTCGGTTTTCGATACTGAAATTCTACCCGTTCTAACAAATTGCATAATTCCGTAAGGAGCTAACTGATCGTATAAATCTTCTGTCTCTTTTCTAAAACCGGTTTTTTCAATTACAAAAAAGTCCGGATTAACCGTTACGATACTTGCGTGACTCTTTTTGATGATATTCTGAATCTCTCTTTTATCGAATAATAAATTAGATGCTATTTTGTACAAGGCAGTTTCATGAAAAATAATTTCATCATCTGTATGGTAATATGCCTTGATTACTTCAATTTGTTTTTCAATCTGACCTACGAGTTTTTTTACTGCAACCTCTGTCATGTTTGCAACAATCGTAAAACGATGTACATTTTCAATTTCCGACCTAGAAACATTTAAACTTTCAATGTTGATGTGTCTTTTCAAGAAAATAGTTGCAATTCTATTTAATAACCCTGGATTATTTTCTGTGTACACAGAAATTGTAAATAATTGTTTTTCCATTTTCTTTTATTTTAATCTTACATCTGAAACACTTGCTCCTGTAGGTACCATCGGGAAAACATTGTCTTCCTTCTCAATCAGTACTTCTAAAAAATACGATTCTTTTGAAGCAATCATCTCTTTGACAGCACCGGCCAAATCCTCACGCTTTACAACTTTTGTTGCTTTGATATCATAAGCTTCTGCAAGTTTTATAAAATCAGGATTTGTCATAACTGTTGACGCATAACGCTTGTCAAAAAACAATTGTTGCCACTGACGCACCATTCCTAAGAACTCATTGTTCAATACGACTATCTTAACGGCAGCACCCGTTTGCAAAATAGTACCTAATTCTTGACATGTCATTTGATAACCACCGTCTCCAATATACGCTACTACTTCTCTTTCTGGAGCTCCCATTTTAGCACCAATGGCTGCTGGCAATGCAAATCCCATGGTTCCTAACCCCCCTGAAGTTACATTACTTCTTGTGGTTGTAAAATCAGCATAACGCACGGTAAACATTTGATGCTGACCTACATCAGAAACGATTACTGCATCTCCGTTTGTTTCTTTATTCACTTGGTTGATTACTTCGCCCATAGTCAAACCTTCTTTGGTTGGTGCTAACTGTGGAATTATAACCGCCTCATCTTCTATTTTTCTATATTCCTTAAATTCATTGTGCCAAGCCTCATGTTTTGCTTCATCGATAAAAGCTAATATTTTTGCCAAAGTGTCTTTTGAATTACCAACTACAGCAACATCCGTTTTCACATTTTTATCTATCTCAGCAGGATCAATCTCAAAATGAATCACTTTTGCTTGTTTCGCATATGTATCTAATGTACCTGTAACACGATCATCAAAACGCATTCCAATCGCAATTAACAAATCACATTCGTTTGTCAATTTATTAGGTCCATAATGTCCGTGCATTCCAACCATCCCAACATTCAATGGGTGCTCCGTTGGCAAAGCCGACAAACCTAATATTGTCCACGCAGAAGGAATTCCACCTTTCTCAATCAAAGCTTTTAGCTCAGCCTCTGCCTCTCCTAAAATAACTCCTTGACCAAAAACAATAAATGGTTTTTTAGCAGCATTTATCAACTCAGCCGCCTCTTTTACTTTTTCCATATTTGTCTCCGGAACTGGCTTATAACTTCTTACCGCTGAACATTTCTCATAAGAATAGTCCAATTCTCCTAATTGTGCATCTTTTGTGATATCAATCAAAACGGGACCTGGTCTCCCCGATCTAGCAATAAAAAATGCTTTTGCAATGGCAGCAGGAATATCTTGAGATTTTGTCACTTGGATATTCCACTTTGTTACAGGAGCAGAAATACTAATTACATCTGTCTCTTGAAACGCATCTGTTCCTAACAAATGAGATGCTACTTGCCCTGTAATACATACTAAAGGTGTAGAATCAATTTGAGCATCTGCAATCCCTGTAATAAGGTTTGTAGCCCCAGGACCCGAAGTTGCTAAACAGACACCTACTTTACCAGAAACTCTTGCAAATCCTTGGGCAGCGTGAATTGCACCTTGCTCATGACGTGTTAATACATGCTGTAATTTATCTTGGTACTTATATAACTCATCATAGATTGGCATAATTGCCCCACCTGGATAACCATAAGCTAAATCTGCACCTTCCTCTAAAAGAGCTCTTACAACTGCCTCAGCACCTATAATTCTTTCAGTTGACTTATTATTTGTTGAATTTCCCATATTCGAAAATTTAATATATCAATTGCGAACAATTGAAAATGTTTTTAGGAATTAGTATTTATCTGTAACACAACCTTCAGATGCAGTAGCAACTGATTTTGCGTATTTAAATAAAATTCCTTTGTTATGTTTTAATGCTGGTTGTACCCAGTTTTCTTTACGTTTTGCAATCTCCTCTTCAGAAACTTTCAACGTGATAGAATTATCCTCTGCACTAATTAAGATTTTGTCTCCAGTCTCAACCAATCCGATCAATCCACCATCTTGCGCTTCTGGCGTTATGTGCCCAACAACAAAACCATGTGTACCACCAGAGAATCTTCCATCCGTAATCAAAGCAACAGATTTTCCTAAACCAGCTCCCATAATCAAGGAAGTCGGCTTTAACATTTCCGGCATACCAGGCCCTCCTTTAGGTCCTACATAACGGATAACGACGACGTCTCCTCTTTCTACTTCTCCATTAGAAATTCCAGTATTTGCAGCTTGTTCACCGTTATAGACAACAGCTTTCCCTTCAAACACCAATCCTTCATTACCAGAAATTTTAGCAACAGCTCCCTCTTCAGCAAGGTTACCATATAAAATCTGTAAATTACCAGAAGACTTCAATGCTTTATCCGTTGGGAAAACAACATCTTGATCTTCAAATTCCATCGCTTCAACATCTGCTAAATTCTCAGCCAATGTTTTTCCTGTAATTGTCATACAGTCACCATGTAAAAATCCTTTTTCTAATAAATATTTCATAATTGCTGGAGTTCCACCAACACCATGAACATCTTCCATTAAGTATTTTCCAGAAGGCTTTAAATCTGCAATCAATGGAGTTCTATCAGAAACTCTTTGGAAATCTTCTAATGTAAACTCTACATCAGCAGCATATGCAATTGCTAAATAGTGCAATACTGCATTTGTTGATCCTCCTAATGCATTTACAATAGCAATTGCATTTTCAATAGATTTTTTTGTTACAATATCCTTTGGCTTTAGATCCAATTCTAATAAGTTTTTCATTGCCTGAGCAGTACGTTCAGATTCTGATAATTTATTGGGATTCTCGGCTGGTATGGAAGAGTTATAAGGCAATGCCATTCCCATACATTCTATAGAAGAAGCCATTGTGTTTGCCGTATACATACCCCCACAAGCTCCTGCTCCAGGAATAGATGCTTTGATAATCTCTCTGTATTCTTTTTCATCAATTTCACCTGCCACTTTTTGACCTAGTGCCTCAAATGCAGATACGATGTTTAATTTTTTTCCTTTGTGATTACCAGAACGAATTGTTCCACCGTAAACCATGATAGATGGACGGTTCAAACGCAACATTGCAATAATAGCACCTGGCATATTTTTATCACATCCAACAACACCAATAAGACCGTCATAACTCTGAGCGTTTACAACTGTCTCCATAGAATCTGCAATGATATCTCTAGAAGCTAATGAATAGTTCATTCCAGAAGTTCCCATTGAAATTCCATCACTCACACCAATAGTATTAAAAACCAATCCGACCTGCTCATTTTTATTTGCTTCTTTCTTGATTTCTGCAGCCAATGTATTCAAATGCATATTACATGGGTTTCCATCATAACCAGTACTTGCAATACCGATTTGAGGTTTTTTCATGTCTTCATCTGTTAAACCTACCGCATATAACATCGCTTGAGAAGCTGGTTGAGACTCATCTTGTGTTAATCTACTACTGTGTTTATTTAATGCCATCTAATATTTTTTAATATCCCCTTTAAGGAATAAGTTTCAATCCTAATTTGATTTCCTGAGCAAATATAATACTGCCTAATTATTTTTTTGTTTTTTTTCTACCAAACACTACGTTATTCAAGCCTGTATTTGAAAACATTAAGTGTTGAAAAACAGCAAGTTATATATAAAAATCTACAACGATAAACTCTAAAAAAAAGGATAATTTTCATAAAAAACTTCCTTTTCTTTAACGATGTGCAAATATCTGCATATATTTATTTATTATCAAGATTTAAAAATAAAATTTCGCAACAAAACTACTTCAATCAAATGAAATAGAATCTATGGTCAATCCTGAAGAAGGAGCCAATTCTTTTAATGTTTCAGAGGAGGGATTCTCTAGCGTGTCCTTTATAAATTCAATAGTCACCAAACCTTTTCCCAATTGAAACAAAACACCCATCATCAATCTAATTTGATAACGCATAAAACCAGCTCCTTCCACTTTGAGCATATAGGTTTTTTTCGGAAAAAAATTAGCGATAAGTTCAGTGTTTTCAATAATTTGACAAGAAATTATTTCTCTCTCAAAAACGGTATGTTCCGAAGGTTTGTATGCATATCGCTGAAAATTATGAAACCCTTCAAAAAGCCTCGCTCCTTTCTGCATCAGTTCAATATCTAACTCTTCTAAAACACCCAACATAAATGGAGCACAAAAGGGATGTATCTTTTCACCACTCGAAAATAAATAACTGTATTTTTTTGTAGAAGAATTTTGAATGATATTAAAAGCAGCATCTACCTCAGAAATTTCAATAATTCTTATATCATTTGGCAGACTTTTATTTAGGTTCTCGGTAAATACAGCTTCCTCTATTTTTTCATAAACAAACAACTCAAAAGCGGACTGTTGAGCAGATACCATCATATCTGTCCTGCTAGCTCCCAAAACTTTAAAATTTGAATGTTTAAAAACAAATGACAGTGTTTTTTCAACCATCTTCTGTACCGTTTTCACATTTGGCTGCACCTGCCAACCATGATAGCGAAATCCTAGATATTGAAATTTAACTAGATAAAAATATTTTTGCTGCTGTGACATGACCTTCTAAACTCTAGAACGCATTTTTCTTTTCACTACCTCTTCCACTGGAATTCCTTCAATATTTGATTCCAACCAAGAAATAATATCCAAATACAAAAATGCCCTCTTTTCATAAGGGTGATCTTCGAATTCTTTCAGTTCTTTATGTAGTTTCTTGAAGGCATCTTTCAATTCATTTGGATATAAAGAAGTCAGGTTTCTTAAGAATTTGATCATTTTTTTCTGAACCTCATACAAGTTATCCATTTTTAGTAAAAACTTATAGGTCGACTTGATCAGTTCGTCAATATTTTGGTCTTGTCCAGATTCATAATGCGCAACCAAGTCTAACACTCTTGTGTAGCAAAGTAGGTCTTCACGCATTTTTAGATCCTTATTTTGTATAATTTTATTTAGATAAATAATACAATTATCATAATCCCCTGCACCAAAATAAATACATCCTATTTTATAATAAAATAACATCACGTGATGTGCGTCTATCTTTTTACCAAAAGCTTTGATCTGACTTAAAACATCGGATACAAATTGAGTTCCTTTTTCAAATTCCCCTTCTAAATAATAAAGATTTATTTTATGTTGATACAGATATAAATTGGCCAACAACAAGGTGTTTTCGTTCACAAAAAACCTTCTATATTCAATGGAATCTTCCAATGAAATTAGGGTTTCATTAAATTTATATGTCTGCTGCAAATAGAACAGAGATTCTAAAGAATAATTTACCGCTTTCAAATAAAACACTGGATGCAACTGTTTCATATCCGGGTATTCATCAAACAACGCAACTAATTTTTGAGAATACCTGTAACAAGACAAAAAGTCTTGAATAATAAAAGCATACCACAACTTTGCTTGAAACAAAAACATTTTACCCGTAAAACCTTGTTCTGAAAAAACAAAATTTGGCAAACGAGCTTCGTAGTAATCGTTTACAATCTTAAAATCATTATCGTTTCTAACGTAGCCATATTTTAAAAACCAACTATATAATTGCAACGATAAATTGGAAAGCTTTGAAACCACCACATTTTTTGCACTTATATTTTTTGCTTCAACAGACAATATATCTGCACGATCACTCATAGATCTCGTAATGTACTGCGACTCTATAACTTTTTCCAGCTCTACCAATTCATAAGCCAAGGTATATTCTTCTTTGCTAATGGCTACATTTTTGGTTTTATCCAAAATTTTCAAACTCTGCTTATACAAACCTTTATTGTATAATATTGTAGCAAAATCCAACTGCTCTCTAATTTGCGTTCTAGCATTTTGATGAATCGGACTCAAACGCAAACTAATTAAAATTTGCTTGTATAAATGTGCTTTTGAATTTGAAATTTGCTGTTTCTTGATATTCGTTTTCTTCAATATCAATTGCTCATCATAGACTTCCATTTTATCCATCACACTAAAAAGTGCCATAAAATTAGCTTCAGCGTTTCCACCTAATCTCCCTGCATACAGTTTAAACTGCCTCTTCTCTGATTTCGACAAAGACTTGATTAATAAAAAAAGAGAATCTTTTTGATCCTGTGGCATAATGAAAGTTTATAATTTCCTAACTAGAAAAACAAACTTACTACATTTTTTACATTTTTCTGAAAAACTCATACAAATAGAAATCCACTTGTCAAATTCTACTAAAATCCCTCTAATTTATATAAACAAACTAAAAACAAATCCTATTTATTCTAAAATAAGAAATCCACCTACTCTAAAACAGCGCCAAAACCTATGAATTCTGGTTTGCCGATTTTCAATTAGCCATTGTAAAAAGAAAACACCCTAACTATTGATTTACAGTTTATTAACTCGTTTTTAGAAACAATTGAATACAGTAATCATTGTAGATATCGTAATAAAGAAGGCAATATATACGTTATTTTTGAAGTATCGTTAAAACACAAATACAAGGAAAGATGAGTGATAATCATGTTCAAATTTTTGACACAACCCTAAGAGATGGTGAGCAAGTACCTGGATGTAAACTGAATACTTCGCAAAAATTAGTTATTGCAGAGCAGTTAGATTTGTTAGGAGTTGATATCATTGAAGCTGGTTTCCCTGTTTCAAGTCCTGGTGATTTTAAATCAGTTGAAGAAATTTCTAGAATTGTAAAAAACGCTACGGTTTGTGGACTTACTAGAGCACATGAAAACGACATTAAAGTTGCTGCTGAAGCACTTAAGTTAGCAAAAAGACCAAGAATCCATACAGGGATTGGTACTTCTGAATCTCATATAAAATATAAATTCAACACAACTCCAGAAAAAATTATTGAAAGAGCTCAAGCAGCTGTGAAATATGCCAAAGGATTTGTTGAAGATATTGAGTTTTATGCAGAGGATGCTGGTAGAACAGACAATGAGTATTTAGCTCGTGTTTGTGAAGCTGTAATTAAATCAGGTGCTACCGTATTAAATATACCTGACACTACAGGATATTGTTTGCCGGAAGAGTATGGTGCAAAAATAAAATACCTTAAAGAAAATGTAAAAGGTATTGAAAATGTAATTTTATCATGTCACTGTCATAATGATTTAGGATTGGCAACTGCTAATTCTATCGCAGGTATTGTTAATGGTGCTAGACAGATTGAATGTACCATCAATGGTATTGGAGAAAGAGCTGGAAATACTGCTTTAGAAGAGGTTGTTATGATTATGAAACAACACCCTTATTTGGATCTTGATACAAATGTGAATACACAAATGCTATTTGGCATCAGTCAATTGGTTCAAGAAAGCATGGGAATGGTTGTTCAACCAAATAAAGCTGTTGTTGGTGATAATGCCTTTGCTCATAGTTCTGGTATCCACCAAGATGGTGTTATCAAAAACAGAGAAACATATGAGATTATGGATCCAGCTGATGTTGGAGTAACAGAATCTTCAATTGTTTTAACAGCAAGAAGCGGTAGAGCTGCTTTAGCGTACAGATTAAAAAACAATGGATATGAGTTGACAAAACTTCAATTGGATGCTACATACCCTGAATTCTTAAAATTTGCAGATACAAAGAAAGAAATCAATGATGAAGATTTACATATCCTAATGGAAAGATGTGAAATCAAAGCATAATTTATAAAAAACCATACAAAAAGCCTTACTAATTTAGTAAGGCTTTTTTTTGTTTAAAACCGAACCATCTGTTTACTAAACCTCTCATTACAAGCAATAAATTTGGATAAACCCTAAAAAAAACGTAATATCATAAGGTAACTAAAGTTTACATTTTTTCTTTATAACTATAATACTTAAACCATATTGCTATGAAATTACGTATTGCGTTGATGAATGTACATGGCCTTGTTCGAGGTGAAAATCTTGAAATAGGTAGAGATGCCGACAACGGCGGTCAAACTAGATATGTTTATGATCTAGCCATGCACCTATCAAAACACCCCAAAATTAAATCAGTTCACATTTTTACACGACTCATAGACGACCCAGAAGTGTCTAAATGTTATTCTATTCCAAAAGAAAGAATCAATTCTAAATTAGAAATACATCGAATTCCCTTTGCTGGTAAAAAGTACCAACCAAAGGAATACTTATGGGATTTTTTAGACGATTTTGTCTCAGGTACTATTGCTCATATGAAAACAAATGAAATTTTACCTGATTGGATTCACAGTCATTATGGAGATGCAGGATATGCGGCTGTGGAATTATCCAAAATATTAAATATTCCTTTTTGCCATACTGGTCATTCGTTAGGATTGCATAAAAAAATAAAACTTTTAGAAAAAGGACAATGCGAAGAGGAACTTGAGAAAAAATTCAACTTCAAAAAAAGAATTGATGCAGAAGAATTAGTTTTAGAAAATTCCGAATTTATCATTACATCTACGCATCAAGAAATTCAATCTTATGAACAATATAAAAACCATCAACAGGCAAAATTCCAAATAATTCCACCGGGCATAAATATAGATAAATTTGAACCTTATTATTGTCACAAAGATGAAAACGAGAATAGCAAAAGACATCATTGGGTAGGAGAAAAAATAGAAAAATTTTTATCAAATCCTCATAAACCAGTTATTGTTGCGATTTCTAGACCAGACCGACATAAAAACCTAAGAACTCTTATAGAAGTTTATGGTAAAAACAAAGAACTTCAGAGCCTAGCAAATCTTGTAATTTTTGCCGGAATAAGGCAAGACATCAACGAAATGCCCGATAAAGAAAAATCCGTACTGACCGAGATTCTACTTTTAATGGACAAATATGACCTTTATGGGAAACTTGCAATTCCTAAAAAACACGATGTAGAAAATGAAATTGCTACTATTTATTCTTATTGCGCAGAAAAAAAAGGAGTCTTTGCTAGCTTAACTCTGTATGAAAATTTTGGCCTCACTATTATTGAAGCAGCAAGTTCAGGCTTACCTGTTGTTGCAACTAAATTTGGTGGCCCTTCAGAGATCATCCCTAACTGTAGCAATGGGATTCTTGTAAATCCACTGAACGCAGATGAAATTAGCTCAGCTTTGATAAAAACCCTTACCAATAATGACATCTGGAGAAACTATTCTGAAAACGGTATCTCCAACGTAAGAAAAATCTACAATTGGGAAAGTCATGTAGAAATTTACTTAAAAAGAATTTGTGAAAATTTAAAAGCATCGTCTAGTAAAAATTATGATGCTACAGGAATCCCAATACAATTAAGACTTAAACAGAACATAGAAAAATTAATCGTATGTGATATAGATGGAACATTATTGCATCCCGAAACGAATAACCCAGGCTTAGAAAAACTTTTATTTCAACTAAACAAAAGACCAAAAAATGTAGCTTTTGCGCTTGCTTCTGGTAGAAACTTAACCAAAATTATTGAGTTTTTAAAGGAATATGATGTTCCTACACCAGATATTATTATTTCTTCCGTTGGAACAGAAATTTACTATCCTTATCAGGATAGTTTTCACCTAGATAAAAAATGGCATAAATTTATTGGAGGAAGATGGAAACGCAACCAAATATACAAGGCTTTAAGCTCTATCAAATGGCTTAAATTACAAGCTGACCTTGGGTCTCAAAATATTTATAAAACCTCATACGATTACATAAAAGAAGATTTCAATTTAACTGAAATTAAAGATGCCCTAGGAGACATCTATCACTTGGTAAATATCATCGCGTCACAAGATCAATTTTTAGACATCATTCCTAGAAGAGCCTCCAAAGGAAACTCCGTAAAATATGTGTGTAGAAAATGGAATATTCCCAAAAAATCTACTTATACCGCTGGGGATTCTGGTAACGATAGCGATATGTTTATGCCTTTGGTAAAATCAATCATTGTAAAAAATCACAGTAAAGAACTTATTCCTTTGCTCCATCTTCAAAACAATTATGCCTCTAAAGGAATTGCAGCGGAAGGAGTTTTAGAAGGATTAAGACACTATAAAGTTTTATAATTATGTATTCAGGAGGAGGATTTAGCAAATGGGAAATTGGTGATATAGATGTATTTATCCATAATGGTAAATACCATTTATTTCATCTTATTATCCCCAACCATGATTATATCGCTCATGCCACCTCTGAGGATGGAGTCAATTGGAAAAGAAATAAAAATGCACTTTTTGTTGGTCATCCTGGAGAATGGGATGATGATATGCTTTGGACCATGCATGTTTCGCAAGAACAAGATTATTTTGTGATGTACTATACAGGACTTAAAAGAGAAGATCAAGGAGATATTCAAAAAATCGGAAAAGCAAAATCATCTGATTTAATTCATTGGGAAAAAGATACTTCTTTTGAACCCATTGGCTCCGATGCTCCTTATTACGAATGTTCAGAGACAAACAACCCAAGACAATGGTTAAGCTTTAGAGACCCCTTTTTATTTAGAGATAATGATAAAACACATTTGTTAATCTGTGCTAGAGGGCCAGAAGGCTTTGTCTCTAGAAGAGGCTGCATTGGACTTGCAACACTTGAAGACCAAACATTCAAATTAAAAAAGCAGCTGTTTTCCCCCATGGTATATGACGATGTGGAATGCCCCTGTGCTTTTACAATTAATGGCATTTACTATTTGATAGGTTCTATAAGGGAAGATTTAAAAATCCGATATTGGTTTTCTGATAAATTTAAAGGAACCTATGCTTCTTTTAACAGCAATGTCCTCCTTCCGAAAGGGAATTATGCCGGACGAGTTGTTAAGGACGGAGATCATTTATTGGTATACGCCTTTTATTTTGCAGGAAAAAGCGTCGATACCTTTAGAATTATCACTCCTCCAAAAGAAATCGTTGCTGATGAAAAAGGTCGACTTAAATTAAAATCATTCTATCGATGGGAAGAAAAAGTGACTAAAATTATACCCCAAACAGGTTTCAATAAAACGGAAGCGCTGTTAGGCAACCCCACAAGTGTTATTATTGAAACTCTTGAAGAAAGAATCGTTAGTACTAAAAGTGGCTATGAATTATTTGGTTGTAAAAACCCTTTTAGAAATTTTATTTGGGAGGGTGAATTGCATCTTTACAATTTAGGAAAATGTGGATTGGTTTTTAATTCTGACGAAAACGGAAACGGATACTATATTTCTTTTGACTATTTAAATGGGTTTGTACAAATCAGGCAATGGGGGCACAATGATCAAGACATTGCAAATAATTTTATCTTTAAAAACTTACAAATAAATCAATTTGAAAGAAGCGAAAACAAAAGTGTTACTTTTTCTTTGATTGCCTACGGTACTTATATCGAACTTTCTATCAACGGAATTGTAAGATTGACTCTTGTTGACTCACTGTTTCAAGGAGGATATATTGGAATTTACTGCTCCTCTGGTAAAGCTGGCTTAACAAATAGTTATCTAAAAAAACTAGCCGAACCCGAAACAGAATATGGAATCAAACAGGAACAACACTAAATATAAGCCTTACTAATTCAGTAAGGCTTTTTTATTGTAAGAAAATTGGTGTTACAACGACTTGAATGCTAAGTTTTACTTTAGTACTTTTGAAATCTACTTTAGACAAAAAAGATGTTAATACAACGAACACATACTTTAAGATTTTTTCACACCTCAGATTTGTCGTGTGATTGTTGTTGCTGTTTCTAAATTGACTTGCATTTAAATTATTAAATTAACATTTAACATCAGTAATCATGACAAAAGATCTGATTATCAAAAATATTGATTCTTTAAAGAATCATACCGCTATCAATTACGGTATCAAAACAAAAACAGAAACTTTTACCGAAAAATTATTCTATACGCTGTTTGACACGAGTGCAGACTTGCATAAAAGTATAGACGAACTTGAAGTTTTATTCAAACAGATTTCCGTGGTTGCTTGCAAAAAACCTGAGGACCTTTGCAATTCTATTTGGGATAAATTTTTAGCGAGCTTACCAAATGTTCTAGAAAAATTAAATCAAGATGCGAATTTCATTTTAGAAAATGATCCAGCATCAAATGATTTACAAGAAGTATACCTTGCATATCCTGGATTTTATGCCATTGCCATTTATAGATTAAGTCATGAACTATATCTTTTAAACATGCCATTATTCTCAAGGTTAATGAGTGAATATGCACATAGAATCACTGGAACAGATATTCATGCTGGTGCAGAAATTGATTCACCATTTTTTATTGATCATGCCACGGGTATTGTTATTGGAGAAACGGCTCATATCCATAAATACGTAAAGGTCTACCAAGGTGTTACCTTAGGTGCATTAAGCGTTAGTAAAGACATGAAAAATGCAAAAAGACATCCTACTGTAGAAGAAAATGTATGCATCTATGCAAACGCAACTATTTTAGGTGGTGAAACTATTATTGGGAAAAACAGTATTGTTGGAGGTAACTCATGGGTGACACGTTCTACACCAGAAAACTCTATTGTTTTGAACACCACTACAACCGATGTCAAAATAAAAGAAAAAGAAGACCGTTAATTCATTAAAATCTCACTATGAATCCTAAAAAGCTTGTTGACTTAATTGGAAATACTCCTTTGGTAATAAGTCAAAATTTAGTAAAAAACAAAAACGTTCAACTTCTTTTAAAATTAGAAGGTAATAATCCTGGAGGAAGTGTAAAAGACAGAGCTGCTTATAATATGATTGCTTCTGCTCTAGAAAAAGGACTGATTAAAAAGGATGATATTTTAATTGAAGCTACCAGCGGAAACACAGGTATTGCGCTTGCTATGATAGCCCAAATTCTAGGAATTAAAATTGAGTTGGTACTACCCGAAAACTCAACAAAAGAAAGAACTCAAACCATGAGAGCCTATGGAGCCAAAGTTATTTTAACTCCTGCATCTGAGGGAATCATTGGATCCAGAGATTATGCTGATAAAAAAGTTGCCGAAGGTGGTTATATCATGTTAAACCAATTTGCCAACAAGGACAACTGGAGAGCTCATTATAAAACAACAGGACCAGAAATTTGGAGAGACACAAAAGGAAGCGTTACGCATTTTGTTTCAGCAATGGGAACTACGGGTACCATCATGGGAACTTCTCGCTATTTAAAAGAACAGAATCCTAATATTCAAATTGTTGGGGCACACCCAAGTGATGGCTCAAAGATTCCAGGAATTAGAAAATGGCCTGAAGAATATTTACCAAAAATATACGACGCTAAAAGGGTGGACCTAGTACTTGAGGTTAGTGAAACCGAAGCTAGAGCCATGACAAAACGTTTGGCAAGTGAAGAGGGAATATTTGCTGGAATGAGTAGTGGTGGATCAGTAGCCACAGCGGTAAAAATTGCAAACGAATTAGAATCGGGTGTGGTTGTAGCAATTATTTGTGACCGAGGAGACAGATACTTATCATCTGATCTATTTGATTGATTTACATAAAACAAACCTATTAGGTCTTGAAGACCTATTAGGTTTTCTATTTACTCAGGTTTAAAAACCAAAACATTTTTAGATTTCTTTATTTCTTTCTCATTCAACAACATAGGGACAAATTCTCCATTTAAATATTTTTCAGATTGATTTTTATAAAACTTACTAAATGGATTTCCAGACTGCCCTGTTGGAATAATTGCTTGACTGTTTTCTATATCTGAAAAATCAATTACCCTACGTGTAGAAGGACCAGATTTTACTTTATACAATCCAGAAGCGTTGATTTCATATTGTAGATTATTCAACACCTCATTCGCACCATGGGTTCCAAAAGGTCCTATATTTAAAAAAGGTTTCAACAATGCCACTGCACCTAAAGGATGCTGATGTTCTACCGTATGTACCTTCTCCCATTTCCAATTTTCAATACTTGTTCCAAGCTGCTCCCCTAAATCGGAGATTGCTTTATTAAAAACATGGTTTAGTATATCTTCACGAGTCTCAACAATTTCAGTTGTATTCACTTTATCCCACCAAATTGAATTCTTATTTCTTATTAAATGGTTGATCGTTCTTTTTTGCACATGAGTGTTTAAAAACTGATCAAACAGTTTCTCTCCCATTTCATCCTTCAGCGTTTCGTCTAAATACACATAAATTAATTTCATATATATCGTAGCAGCAACCGACTTTCTAGTAAAATCCGAATTCCAATTCTGCAACAATTTGCAAGCTTTTACAACATTTTCTTTATCTGAATTCAGCAATGTATCAAATGGAAAAAAACTGATAAACTCTTTTGCAGTACTTGAAGTTACATCCAAAGTCATGTCCATCATGTCTTGATGAGTGATATCCATTTTATCTGACAAAAGCTCAACGATCCTTCTTCCTCTATCCTCTGGTAGATAATAACCATGATATCCTTTTTGAACCTCAATTCCATCTTGATGCAACAAAGCAAAAGACTGATTATTGGCTGAGTACACATAGTTTGATGATGGATTTAAAGACTGCGGATTATCTGAAAAATCAAGTTCCAATAATTTATCATCCTTGGCTTCAGCTCCATTTAATACAAACTTAGGGTTAACCCCATTGGTATGCTCCATTAATTTTGCAGCAGCCCACCATGCAATATTTCCTTTAGCATCCCCATACATCATGTTCAAACCAGGTGCATAAATAAGCCTTACGGCATTCTGAAACTCCAATACTGAATTTGAATGTGACATTTGATAACAAGCCTCAAGCAATTTATTTTCATGATTTGTATACACCCAATCCATTGCCACAGGATAATCACTTTCTATCTGATCTACTATATCATTCATGACAGGACCGTGAATCGTTTTCCTCAGTTTAAAAGTAACTGGATCTCCACCTTTTACCTGTATCGTCTTTTCCGATGTTTTATAATCTAATTCCTTCCCATTGTACAAATATTTATTTTCATCATTAGAAGAAGGAGTTTCTTCATAAAAATCGATATCGTCGTTTTCAAACATGGTAATACCAAATGCATACTCTCTATTATGAGCTAGCATTGGAAATGGAGTGAGTCCCAAATGAAAACCATAACTTTCAAAATCAGGTGTTTTTAAATGTGCCTGATACCAAACAGCGGGCTGAGAAAAACCAATATGAGGATCATTTTCAAAAATCACTTTTCCATTTTTCGTTTTCTATGGTCCCACAACCCAAGAATTTGACCCCACCAAAGTTGGCACCGGTAACTGATTTAAAACAGTAGATATATCAGCCGCATAATTTTCATGGTTCTGCGAAATATTTGTTCCTAAAATACTAACATTTGTAGTATCGATTTCAATTGGCAAATCCCTTAAGTAAGTCTCTCCAAGTTTAGATTTCAGAGAAGACAACATCGGATCTGTTTTATGCGCCATAGCAAAACTAAAAGCCATATGGAATGCCTACTTTTATAGTTACAGTTAAAACGGCTCATAAATGAATATATTTGAATTATGAGTAAAACAAAAAGATACGACAAGGACTTTAAAATTATGTTAGTTGAGTTAATGCTCTCAGGTCA
>Ga0209223_10001275_pt1 | contig 27862 bp, 26 predicted proteins | sample COG_06_FD_184750 | JGI IMG/M metagenome (GOLD analysis project Ga0209223, IMG submission 184750) | Pelagic Microbial community sample from North Sea - COGITO 998_met_06 (SPAdes) (version 2) | ecosystem: Environmental > Aquatic > Marine > Neritic zone/Coastal water | place: Helgoland, sampling...
ATATTGAAATTTATGATGTCAAAAAAGGAGATCGATTATTGATTCGAAATCAAGAATTGATTCCTGTAGATGGAATTCTGATTAGCTCTTCTACTTATATCGACTATAGTTTTGTTACTGGTGAATCTAAACTTGTGAAGAAGAAATCTGGAGATAAGATTTTTGCTGGAGGAAAACAAATTAAAGGTGCTATAGAAATGGAAGTATTAACATCCGTTTCTCAAAGTTACCTTACACAATTGTGGAGTAATGATGTGTTTACAAAAGATAGAATATCTTCTTTTTCATCGCTAACAGATCAAATTAGCAAGTATTTTACTACGACTATTTTATTGATTGCCTTTGTGGCGGGTGTTTTCTGGTTGTTCTATGATGCAAACAAAGTATTGAATGTGTTTACGGCTGTGTTGATTATTGCTTGTCCATGTGCGATTGCTTTGGCTGCTCCTTTCACCTTTGGAAATATGCTACGAATTTTTGGTCGACATAAATTCTACGTTAAAAATGCACAAGCTATTGAAAAACTAGGAGGTATCACCGCAACAATCTTTGATAAAACAGGAACGATTACTACAAACCTAGCAAATGAAATTTATTACGAAGGAAATGAATTGACTCCGCAGCAAAAGACTGAATTAAAAAGTGTTTTAAGAGCTTCAAATCATACACTAAGTAGAAAAATTTACAATGAACTTAATGAACTAGATATACTACCCATTGAAAACTTTAAAGAGTTTGTAGGAAAAGGCATTCAAGCAAATGTTGCTAATAATTTATTGAAAATAGGATCTCAATCGTTTGTGAATCATCATGAAGAGCAAACAGATTTTGATACTTCTGTACATGTGAGTTTTAACAACGCTTATGCAGGAAAGTTTACCATAAAAAATAAGTATCGTGAAGGAGTAGAAAATGTATTTTCAGAACTTTCAGAAGTATATGAGACATCCATCCTTTCTGGTGATAATGAAGGAGAGAAGCAATACTTAAGAAAGATGCTTCCCGAAAAAACAACATTATATTTTCATCAAAATCCCGAAGATAAATTAAATCATATACAAGAATTGCAAAAGAACAATCATCAGGTTGTAATGATCGGTGATGGGTTAAATGATTCTGGAGCATTTGCTCAAAGCGATGTTGGAATTGCCTTGTCTGAAGATATCAATGTGTTTTCGCCAGCTTGTGATGCTATTTTAGATGCTGAGAAATTCTCTTTGATTCCGGAATTTATTCGACTTTCTAAACAATCTATTCGAGTTATCCGACAGGCATTTGTATTATCACTTTTATACAATACAATCGGATTGTACTTTGCAGTTACTGGTCAACTCTCTCCGGTGATTGCAGCTATTTTAATGCCTTTAAGTTCAATAAGTGTTGTTGTTTTTACTACACTAGCAACCAATTTTATTTCTAAAAAAGTATATAGGCATGAAGTTAAATAAATATATAGATCATACATTATTAAAAGCTTCTGCTACTAAGAATGATATTCTTAAACTATGCGATGAAGCGGTTCAATATAATTTTTATTCAGTATGTGTAAATGGATCATATGTCTCATTAGCAAGTGAACATTTGAAAGGATCAGGTGTAAAAGTAGCTTCAGTTGTTGGTTTTCCATTGGGAGCTATGGATATCGATTCCAAAATTCAGGAAACCAAGAATTGTATCCAAAATGGAGCAGATGAAATTGATATGGTCATTAACATTGGCTATTTAAAATCGGGATGCTATGAGGCTGTTATGGAAGAAATTATCGAAATCAAAAAATTGATGGAAAACAAGGTTTTGAAAGTTATTTTAGAAACCTGTTTCTTAACCAAGGAAGAAATTATTGTAGCCTCACAAATTGCTATTAATGCAAGAGCAGACTATATAAAAACGTCAACGGGTTTTGGTTCATCGGGAGCAAAAATTGAAGATGTAGAGTTGATGAAAGAAGTGGTTTGTGATTTGGCACTCATCAAGGCTTCAGGAGGAATTAAAAATCAGGATACCGCAATTCGTTTTATCAATGCAGGAGCTAGTAGAATAGGCACTTCTTCTGGAGTATCTATAGTTACTAATGCCTTAACAAATAAAGATAGTTATTCATGAGTATTCATATTAATGCTAAAAAAGAAAATATATCAGAAACAGTATTGTTGCCAGGAGATCCTTTAAGGGCTAAATGGATTGCAGAAACATTTTTAGAAGATGTTATTTGTTATAATGAAGTGAGAGGTATGTTGGGTTATACTGGGATGTATAAAGGGAAAGAACTTTCTGTTCAAGGAACGGGAATGGGGATTCCTTCAACATTGATTTACTGCAAAGAATTAATCACTAATTATGGTGTACAGAATTTGATTCGAGTTGGTTCTGCAGGGTCTTATCAAAAAGATGTGGAAATCAGAGATATTGTTATTGCTATGGCTGCCTCAACAACATCTGGAATCAATTCTCAACGATTTTTAGGAGCTAGTTACGCACCTACTGCGAATTTTGAATTGTTTGAAAAAGCGGTAAAAGAAGCTACTAAAATGAAAATTCCATTAAAAGCAGGTAACGTGTTGAGTTCGGACGAATTTTATACAGATGACTTTAATGATTACAAGCAATGGGCTGAATTTGGAGTTCTTTGTGTAGAGATGGAAACCGCAGGGTTGTATACCATTGCAGCTAAATACAATGTAAAGGCTTTATCCATTTTAACGATATCAGATAGTTTGGTTACAGGCGAAAGAACTACTGCAAAAGATCGAGAAATGACCTTTTTAGACATGACTAAAATTGCTTTATCAATTGCATAAAGCATGAAAAATTTAATTCAAAAATACAATGTTCCTGGCCCTAGATATACCAGCTATCCAACCGTTCCTTTTTGGAATGAAGAAAGTTTTACCAAGGATAAATGGATTACTTCTTTTGAAGAAACGTTCCATTTGAGCAATCAAGAAGAAGGAATTAGTATATACATTCATTTACCATTCTGTGAGAGTTTGTGTACATTTTGCGCATGTCATAAGCATATTACAAAACGACATGAGAAGGAAGATTTTTATATAGATACTGTTCTAAAAGAATGGAATTTGTATCGAGGGCATATGAATGAAGCCCCAGTAATTAAAGAGATTCATCTTGGAGGAGGTACACCTACTTTTTTCTCATCAGAAAACTTGAAACGCTTAATTAAAGGGGTTTTAGCGACTTCAATTCGTCATACCGCATATGAATTTAGTTTCGAAGGACATCCAAACAATACAACTATAGAACATTTGCAAACATTGTATAATCTAGGTTTTACACGAGTAAGTTTTGGAGTGCAAGATTATAATGAAACAGTTCAAAAAGCAATCCATAGAATTCAATCATTTGAACAAGTAAAGAAAGTAACCGAACTAGCAAGAGCAATAGGATATACCTCTGTGAGTCATGACTTAATTTTTGGATTACCGTTTCAAACTAGGGAATGTATGATAGAAACCATCAAGAAAACAAAATTACTACTGCCCGATCGAATTTCATTTTACAGTTATGCACATGTTCCATGGATTAAAGGTGTTGGGCAAAGAGGGTTTAATGAAGCTGATTTACCGCAAGACAAAGAGAAGAGAGAATTGTATGAAGAAGGAAAAGAAATGCTTTCCGAATTAGGATATGTAGAAATAGGAATGGACCATTTTTCATTAAAAACAGATTCTTTATACAAAGCAACTCAAGAGAAAACATTACATCGAAATTTTATGGGGTACACGGCTCAAAAAACACAATTAATGATTGGCCTGGGGATGTCTTCTATATCAGATTCATGGTCAGGGTTTGCTCAAAATGTAAAGACTGTTAAAGAATATGAATGTTTAGTGAGTCGGGGAGAGATTCCTGTATTTCGTGGTCATATGTTATCTGATGATGACCTTAGAATTCGAAAGCATATAATGAATTTGATGTGTCAGTTTGAAACTGTATGGAATCCATCTGAAGAACCAGCACTAAACGAATCTTTATTGAAAGAATTGGAAGAGGATGAATTGATTGGAATTCACGCAAGTGGAGTAGAAGTTTTTGAGGAAGGAAAGCCATTTGTGCGTAATGTTTGTATGGCATTCGATGTTTATTTAAATACAAAAGAAAAACAAGAAAAACGTTTTTCGATGACTGTCTAAAAAAGATAACAAAACATGACAAATGTCATTTTTTTAGAATTAATGACAACCTAATTTTACAATGATTTTATCAGGCATTTTATGAGCGTAATTTATCTACTACTTGCATTAAGCATCCTAGTTGCTTTAATCTTTTTTGTTGCATTTATCATATCGGTAAGGAGTGGTCAGTACGACGATTCATACACGCCATCAGTAAGGATGTTATTTGATGATGAAATTGTAAAAGAAAAGCCAGCTCTTACCGAACAATCCGTTCAGACGAGGAAAGAAGAATAAACTAACTAATATATTTAAATACACAAATTATGGAAGTACAACAATTTTATTACGACAACAAGATCGTAAAAAAATTCATCTACGCAACCATGCTATGGGGGATTGTAGGATTCTCAATTGGATTACTACTTGCCTTTATGTTTTTGTTTCCTAACATTACAGACGGTATTTCATGGTTAAGTTTTGGGAGATTGAGACCATTACATACCAACGCAGTTATTTTTGCTTTTGTTGGGAATGCTATTTTTGCAGGGGTTTATTACTCATTACAACGATTGTTAAAAGCTAGAATGGCAAGTAATTTCTTAAGCAGTTTCAATTTTTGGGGATGGCAGTTAATTATTGTTGCAGCAGCGATCACACTACCCTTAGGATATACTACTTCGAAGGAATATGCTGAGTTAGAATGGCCTATAGATATTGCAATAGCATTGGTTTGGGTGGCATTTGGCGTGAATATGATCTGGACTATTCTTAGAAGACGTCAAAGACATTTGTATGTTGCAATTTGGTTTTATCTAGCAACCTTTGTTACTGTAGCGGTACTTCATATTTTTAATAGTTTAGAATTACCTGTTAGTCTTTTAAAAAGTTACTCAGTCTATGCTGGAGTTCAAGATGCTTTGGTGCAATGGTGGTATGGACATAATGCGGTGGCATTTTTCCTAACAACTCCTTTCTTAGGATTGATGTACTATTTTGTCCCGAAAGCCGCTAACAGACCAGTATATTCATATCGTTTATCAATCGTGCACTTCTGGTCATTGATATTTATTTATATCTGGGCTGGACCACATCATTTATTGTATTCGTCATTACCAGATTGGGCTCAGAATTTAGGAGTTGCTTTTTCAATTATGTTATTGGCTCCTTCTTGGGGAGGAATGATTAATGGATTGCTAACCCTTCGTGGTGCTTGGGATAAAGTAAGAACTGACCCAGTTTTAAAATTTATGGTAGTAGCAATTACTGGATATGGTATGGCAACCTTTGAAGGACCTATGTTATCTCTAAAGAATGTAAATGCTATTGCTCACTTTAGTGATTGGATTATTGCACACGTGCACGTTGGAGCATTGGCATGGAACGGATTCTTCACTTTTGGTATGCTATACTGGTTGATTCCTAGAATGTTTAAAACAAAACTATTCTCTAAAGGGTTGGCGAACTTCCATTTCTGGATTGGAACCCTTGGAATTGTTATGTATGCATTGCCGATGTATGTAGCTGGATTTGTACAAGCTTCTATGTGGAAACAATTTAGTCCAGATGGAACTCTTACCTATGGAAATTTCTTAGAAACGATCAATGAAATTGTTCCTATGTATTGGATGCGTGCTATTGGAGGTAGTCTATTTATAGTTGGAGCTATTGTGATGTTGTATAATGTAGTAATGACAGTTCGTAAAGGTTCTGAAGTAACCGATGATTTGGCTGAAGCTCCAGCATTAACAAAAGTTCCAAAGCGAAGACAAAGAGGAGAAAAATATCACACATGGTTAGAAAGAAAGCCTGTGAAACTAACTATTTATGCTACGATTGCAATTTTAATTGGAGGGATAGTACAAATTGTTCCAACGTTGTTGGTTAAATCTAATATTCCAACGATCACAAGTGTAAAACCATATACACCTTTAGAATTAGAAGGGAGAGATCTATACATCAGAGAGGGTTGTGTGGGATGTCACTCACAAATGATACGTCCATTTAGAAGTGAAGTAGAACGTTATGGTGAATATTCTAAAGCAGGAGAATATGTGTATGATCATCCTTTTTTATGGGGAAGTAAACGTACGGGGCCTGACTTAATGCGTATTGGAGGAAAATACCCTGATAGTTGGCATTTCAATCATATGTACGATCCGCAGAGTACATCTACTGGTTCTATTATGCCGGCTTATCAATGGATGATTAAGAACAAACATAATATGTCAAATACCGAAGCTAAAATGAGAGCGATGGTTACTCTTGGGGTTCCTTATACTGATGAAGATATTCAAACAGCAAGAGAGCATATGAAGAATCAATCTGAAGCGATTGTTGAGAATTTATTTCAGGATCCAGATATCAAGAAATTTTTTGATGAAGAAGCCAAATATTTTGGAACTGAATTTGTCCCATTGAAGGAAAGAGAAATTATTGCTTTGATTGCTTATCTACAGCGATTAGGAACAGATATAAAGCTAGTAGATGTAAAAGATAAAATTAATATTAAAGAATAGAGATATGTTAAGATTTGTAAAAAATCATTTAGAAAGTATTACAGGAATAGAGATTTACCCTTTAATCTCTTTGATGATCTTCTTTGTTTTTTTTGTTGTCCTATTTTGGTGGGTTTTCACAGCAAAGAAAGAGTATATCAATAGAGTAAGTAATATTCCATTAGACGAACACACAAAACTATAAATCATGAAAAAGTATTTACAATCATTCGCATATGTTGCTTTTTTGATCGTCACTTTTATCGGTCTATCAACAGCTTTTGTATCCTATGAAAAACCATTTGATATTTATGAAAATCCTTTGGTTTGGATTGCTTTAATAGCATTTGTTCTAGTGATCATTTTAAAAGAGGTACTCAATATCGTAGCGCTGAAAAAAGCAGAAGATTTAGAATTAGAAAAACAAGGAATCGACCCTGCTAGTATTGATCATTATGCTTGGTTTAAGAAATTGATGAAACAATGGACAAGATCGAAACCTATGGAGGAAGAAGGAGAGATCATTTTAGATCATAATTACGACGGTATTAAAGAATTAGATAATACGTTACCACCTTGGTGGATATATATGTTCTATGCTACCATCTTATTTGCAGTTGTTTATTTGGTAAGATATCATGTGTTGGATGGGGATGACCAAGCTACAGAATACCTAAAAGAAGTTGCTAGAGCTGAAAAGCAATTAGAAGAAGCAAAAGAAGTAGGAGGAACCAAAACTATTATAATCGACGAGAATACTGCTAAAATATTAACTGATGAAGCCTCATTAAGTAGAGGTAAAGCGGTGTTTACGTTAAACTGTGCAAGTTGTCATATAAAAGATGGAGGAGGAGGTATCGGACCAAACTTAACCGATGAATACTGGATTTCTGGTGGAGGTATTAAAAATATCTTTAAGACAATATCCAACGGAGGTAGACCAGGGAAAGGAATGATAGCATGGAATAAAACAATCAAATCTAAAGATATTGAAAAAGTAACCAGTTACATTTTATCATTACAAGGAACGAGTCCAGCGAATCCAAAGAAAGCTGAAGGTGATCTTTGGGAAGAAGAATAACAATATTCAAAATAGTTTTAGTAGTTAGTAATGGAAACACCCGAGAACGAAAATTTTAGAGATAGTATAGGAACTATCGACAAACAAGGAAAGCGATCTTGGGTGTATCCTAAAAAACCAAACGGTAAATTTTATAAATATAGAACTTGGGTTAGCTATTTTTTATTGGCCTTTCTTTTGTCTGCGCCTTTTGTGAAGGTAAATGGGAATCAATTTTTACTATTTAATGTCTTAGAACGAAGATTCAATATTTTTGGATTTCCATTTTGGCCACAAGACTTTCATCTATTTGTTATTTCAATGATTATCGGGGTTGTTTTTGTAACGCTCTTTACAGTAGTTTTTGGTCGAATTTTCTGTGGATGGATTTGTCCACAAACCATTTTCTTAGAAATGGTATTTAGAAGAATTGAGTATTGGATTGAAGGAGATCGAGGAAAACAAATTCGATTGAGTAAACAGGTATGGAATGCAGAGAAGATTAAAAAAAGAATACTGAAATGGAGTATCTTTTTTGTCATCTCATTTATCATTGCCAATGTGTTTCTAGCTTATTTGATTGGAGGGGATAAATTAATAAACTATGTTTTTTCATCGCCTTTAAATCATATAAGTACACTTATTTCTTTACTAATTTTTACAAGTGTGTTCTACTTTGTTTTTGCTTGGTTTCGCGAGCAAGTATGCATTATTGCTTGCCCGTATGGGAGATTGCAAGGTGTCTTGCTTGATAATCAATCTGTAGTGGTTGCCTATGATTATAAACGAGGAGAAAAGTCAGCAGGAAGGGCAAAGTTTAAAAAAAACGAAGATCGTGTAAGTTCTGGAAAAGGAGATTGTATTGATTGTAAGTTATGTGTGCATGTTTGTCCAACAGGAATTGATATTCGAAATGGAACACAATTAGAATGTGTGAATTGTACAGCATGTATTGATGAATGCGATCATATGATGGAACAAGTAGGATTACCTAAGGGACTCATTAGATATGCAAGCATCGATAATATTGAGAAAAAAACACCTTTCAAGTTTACAGCCAGAATGAAAGGGTATACTGCTGTTCTTGGAATTTTAACAATGGTGTTGATTGGAATGCTTTTCTTAAGAAATGATGTTGAAGCCACCATTTTAAGACTACCTGGTCAGTTGTATCAAAAGAAAGAAAACAATGTGATTAGTAATGTATACACGTATAAAGTCATTAACAAGACTATAGAAGATATTGAAGATGTAAGTTATAAACTCTTATCTCATAAGGGAGAAATTAAACTAGTATCAAATTCAATATTTGTAATACCAAAACAAGGACTAGCTGAAGGGACATTATTCATTGAGTTACCGAAATCAGCTTTAAAAAAAGATAAAGTACGATTGCGAATTGGAGTATATAGTAAGGGTAAGTTAATAGAAACAACAACAACTAATTTCTTAGGACCAAGAAGTTATCGATAAATAAGAACAATATGAGAATCAACTGGGGTAAAGGTATTGTAATTGCCATCATTTTATTTATAGGGTTTATCCTCTATTTTGTGATATCTATGAGCACAGATGAAAAATTTAGTCACGATTTGGTTACTGAGAAGTACTATGAAAAAGAATTGAAATATCAAGAAAGAATCGATGCATCTAAAAATGCACAAGACTTAGGAGAAAAAGTAGCAATTGAAAAAACAGCCGATGGCTTAGTAATTAGATTCCCTAAAATATTTAAAGAAAAAACCGTAAAAGGAAAAGTGTTCCTATACAGACCATCTAATAAACAATTGGATTTTGAAATATCTTTTTCAAAAACCAATAATTATTTGCTCGTGCCTGATCAAAGTTTATTGGGTGGTCGATGGAACATTTCTATTGAAATTGAATATCAAAAAAAGAGCTATCTCTTTACAGAAGAAATTTTATACGAATGATGTATACCGCACTTCTTTTTGGACTATTTGGAAGTTTCCATTGTATAGGGATGTGTGGGCCTATTGCTTTTGTCTTGCCAATAAATAGAACAAGTAGATTTAAAAGTATTTTACAAACCAGTTTATATCACCTAGGTAGAATCTTTTCTTATTCTTTAATAGGAGCTCTATTCGGATTGCTAGGAAAAGGTTTTTATTTCTTCGGTTTGCAGCAACAGTTGTCTATCGTTGTTGGTTTGGTGATGATTCTTTCGATTGCTGTACCTCGATTATTTTCAAAGATGTCTATTGCTAGACCAGTTTTGAAATTCACTAATCGGATTAAAAATAGCTTAGGAAGTTCATTAAAGAAAAAAGAGAATTCAACATTTTTTACAATAGGATTTTTAAACGGATTACTACCTTGTGGTTTAGTCTACATGGCAATGATTGCTTCTTTAACTTCTACATCTGTTCTTGAAGGAGTCACATATATGGCTTTGTTTGGATTAGGTACAGTTCCTTTAATGAGTGCAGTTGTTTTGTTAGGGAATATAACGAGTTATGTAAACCGTCAAAAAATTCAAAAATTAATCCCTGTTGTAGTCGTTGTTATTGGAGTGTTTTTTGTGTTAAGAGGTTTAGGATTAGGAATTCCGTATGTTTCTCCAAAACCTATGGTTAATTTAATTGATGCTGTTGAGACTTGTCATTGATTTGTTAGCTTTTGGGAAACTTTCTTTAATAACTAACCAGAAAAAGTATTTTAGCCATTAGCCATTAGCCATTAGCCATTAGCCATTAGCCATTAGCCATTAGCCATTAGCCATTAGCCATTAGCCATTAGCCATTAGCCATTTTGTTTTTGCAATTCTTTAGAAAGAGGTTTCTTAGACCAGAACAAAGATAAAATCACTCCAGAGAAAATATCCCAGACCCCCCAAAAAGCAGCAAGAAAAGCCATGCCTCCTAAGTCGCTAAAGAAGCTAAATATTAATAAGAGTCCTAATCCACCATTTTGAATTCCAGTTTCTATAGAAATGGTTCTAGAATCACGTTGATTTAGGTTGAAACCTTTGGCTGTGAAGTAACCAATAAAGTACCCTCCAATATTATGGAAGACCACTAAAAAGAATACTAGATAAATTAGATTTACGAAGATGTCTAGATTCTTAGAAAAAGCAATAGCTATTAAGGCAATGAAAACTAATAAAGAAACAGGTTTGAGTATTTTTTCTATTCGCCCTGCAGTTTTCGGGTAATAGTTTCTGAATAGCATTCCTAAGATTAAAGGGATTCCTAATAATAAAGAAATAGCTTTAAAAAGCTCAAAAGAATCTAATTCAATTGTTTTTAATATGGCGTTGGTTGGCTCGTACATACTTCCCCAGAAATGAAAATTAAAAGGAGTCATAAACAAGCAGACTAGCGTAGCAAAAGCCGTTAAACTTATAGATAGAGCAGCATTTCCATTAGCAAACTTGCTGTAAAAATTTGAAGTATTTCCTCCTGGGCAAGCAGCAATCATAAACATTCCTAAAGCAAAACTAGGGTGTGGTTGAATAATTAAGATAATGATAAATGTAAAAAGAGGTAGAAGGATGAACTGAGATAAAATACCGACCAAAAGAATTTTCGGTTTTTTCATTAATCTTTTAAAATCATCGACAGTAATTCCTAGAGCTACTCCAAACATAATAACAGCCAAAGCAATGTTTAACATCCAGAGAGAATCAGTATCAAAATTGATTCTTATGTCGTCAATAACTACATTCGGATCAATTTTTAAAAGCATACTCTATGATGTTAGCACCCATTTTCAAGGCTTTTTGTCGTACTTCTTCTGGATTATTATGAATAGAAGCGTCTTCCCATCCATCACTTAAATCAGTTTCATAGTCATAAAAGCAAACCAATCTCCCTTCATAAAAAATCCCAAATCCTTGAGGTGCTTTCTTATCATGCTCATGAATTTTTGGAATTCCGTTTTTGAAAGTAAATGTCTGATTGTATATAGGGTGATTGTTTGGAATCTCTCGAAATTCTAACCTCGGAAACACTTTCTTCATTTCTCTACGAATAAATTTATCCAATCCGTAATTGTCTGAGATATGTAAAAATCCACCAGAGATTAGGTAATTTTTTAGGTTCTGAACCTCTTCATCTGAAAAAAACACATTGCCGTGTCCAGTCATAAAAACCATTGGAAAATTGAAAAGATCAGTATTTCCAACAGATACAGAAGTTGGGTTTTTTGAAATTTTTGTATTTGAATTTTCGTTTGTAAACTTAATTAAGTTAGGTAACGCTGTAGGATTCGAATACCAATCTCCACCTCCGTTGTATTTTAAAACGGCGATTTCCTGTCCAAATGTTTGGAAAGAAATCAATATAAAAAAGTAAAAAAGGAAACTTCTATTTTTCAATTGCAAAGAATTTAAGGCAAGATAAGAATTTATTCTATTGATTAATGAAAGCAATATTTTGAACCGCTACAATTGCTGCGGTTTCAGTCCTTAATCGTGTATCACCTAATGTAATGGGAATACAATTTACATCTAAACTTCTTGTGACTTCAGTTGGAGAAAAATCACCCTCGGGGCCAATTAGTAATGTGACTGACTTTTTAGACTCTATAACTTCTTTCATCAATTTTTTATCACCTTCATTACAATGTGCGATGTATGTGTTTTCTTCTTTTTTTGTTTTCAAAAATTCATCAAAAGTGATGATGTCATTTAATACAGGAAGATGATACTTTAACGATTGTTTCATAGCAGATTGTATGATTTTTTCTAATCGTTCTTTCTTAATGACCTTCCTTTCAGAATTCTGACTTACAATTGGTGTTATTTCATCAATTCCAATTTCGGTAGCTTTTTCTAAAAACCATTCGAAGCGTTCATTGTTTTTAGTAGGAGCAATGACAACATGTAACTGATACTCTCTTTTTTTAGTTTTCTTTTCTATATTGGAGATTGTTACCAAACACCTTTTGTCGTTAGCAATATTAATCTGAGAGATAAACAAAAGACCTTTTCCATTGGTAATATATATGTGATCCCCTTCCTTTTTTCGAAGCACTTTCACAATATGCCTGCTCTCAATTTTATCGAAAGTAATTTGCTGTGTGTCTTTGTCTATATCTGGATTGTAAAATAGTTGCATTAGATATTTAATCGATAGGTTCTTCTTCTTTTGTGTGTAACAGGGTTAAAATTTTTCCAAAGTTGATGTATAGCTGTGTTTTCTTCTAGTTCAGGAGTTCTTACAACAGTTTTAACGCCTTTTGCATTAAAGGCTTTTGTGTATTCGTCAAATATAATTGCCGTTACTCCTTTATTTTGATATTCTTGGTCTACTCCAATTAAATAAGAAGTCATTGTTTCAGGATTCTTTCGTGCTTTTAATAAGTGAAAAATTCCAAATGGAAATAATTTCCCTTTCGCTTTTTGCAATGACTCAGAAAAGGAAGGCATCATAATAGCAAAGGCAATTAGTTTTTGATTCTCATCGATAACAAATTTTATAAAATCAGGATTGATAAAACCAATATATTTTTTCTTGAAGTAGGCAATTTGAGTATCAGATATTGGAACATAAGACGAAAGAGTAGAGTACGTTCTGTTAAACAAATCGAACATCTCATCTACATAAGGCATAATGTCTTTCGTCTTTGTGAAGTTTAAAGATGTAAGCTTGTATCGATGTTTAATAATGTTTGCAATTCTTTCATAATAAGCGCCATCAACATTTTTCAATTGAAACTTATTTTCTAGATATTCTTTCTCTTTTGTATAACCTAGTTTTTCTAAATGCTCTTTGTAATGTGGAAGTGAATACCAAGTAATCATAGTCCCAATATGATCGAAACCTTCTGTAAGCACACCTACTTTATCTAGATTAGAGAAACCAACAGGGCCTTCTATGTATTCTAAACTATTTTCCTTTCCTATTTCTTTTACCTTATCCAAAAGAACTTTGGATACTTCAAGGTCGTCAATAACATCAAACCAACCAAAACGCATTTTTTTAATTTGCTGTTGATTTACCTCATATCTGTTGATGATAGCAGCAACTCTACCTACGATTTCACCATTCTTTATGGCAACAAAAAAACGAGCCTCAGCGTTTTCAAAAGCTGGATTTTTAGATTTATCAAGACCGTCTAATTCTTCTTTAATAATTGGAGGAACCCAATATTTATTATTCTTGTAGATAGAAAAAGGAAACTTTACAAACAGTTTCATTTCCTTTTTAGAGATCATTTCTTTGAGCGTTATCATGGAGCTAAAGTAAACATTCTAATTATTCTCTTCCTCTTTTTTACCATCCGCTTTATTTTTTTTCTTCCTCTCTTTTTCTTTTCTAGCTTCTTCTTTCTTCTTCTCTTTATCTTCTTTCTTTTGTTTTTTCTTTTTCTTCTTTTCTATTTTTTTTGTGTCTTTTTTTGTGGGTTTAACCCTTACACGTTTTGGTCTTGTTCGGATAGGTCTGCTTACTTTTTTAATAGTGTCATTATTTAAAGTGACTTCATCTTTATTTGTGTTCTTCCGAATAGATTCAATAGTTTTTGTTTTTAACTCAATTGTTTTTGTAGCCTGTTTTTTGTTTTTCTTTTTGAAAACTCCAGTGATTTTAGAAAACAACCTACTAAAGAACCCTTTCTTTTCAGAAGCTTCTATAATCTCTTCTATCGGATTACCATATTCATCTATTTCTATAATCTCATCTGCATGATTGTCTAGTCGATAAGAAACTCCGAAAGTAGTATAAAATCCAGGTGTTTCACCTTCTTTCATAAAACGAACAGAGCTATTAATCTGAACATTTTTATTGTATAGAAAAGCTAAACCTGATCCAATATTACTACTTACTCGCAATTTTGTAAAAATAGTTTGATTCTCAATAAAAGTAGACCATCGATCATTTAAACTATAGGTTCCAGTAATTATATAAGAAGCTTCAGGAATATCAGTTCCAATCTTATCGTAAAAAATATTGGTAATAACATTGAATTTAGAACTAAGATCGTTTTGAAGCAATACTCCAACTTTGGGAGACATGCCATTATCTTTATGAACTTCATTAACAAAATCTGTGTTGATTCCAGCATAAATTGCCACAGAAGGAATTAATCTATTCCAATCAAATCGATGTCGCTCTTTCCAACTCCTTACTTCTTTTGATTTATCAATATATTCCTGTTCATAGAGAAGATATTTTCCAGCAATAGTAAATTTGCCTAATCCTGAAGTAAAATAGCTAGATGTAAATATATTTTTAAAGGCAATTTGATCTCTTTGATAGGAAAGGTTCACATTTAATTCTAATTTCTCTTTAAAGAAACTAGTTCTAAATAATAAATCAATACCACTAGATTGAGGGCGAGAAAAAACAGGGTCAATTCTTGTTTTTCTAAAAAAGAAACTGCTTTCAAATTGATACACACCACTTCCAACGCTGTAAGGGCTTTCAGAAAATCCAGGTTTGTTAGAGTTGATAACTCCAGTGTACTGTGCAAAGGTAACACAGGTGGAAAAGACCAACCAGAAAAATAGGGATTTTCGGATTTTATGCATAAGATAGGCTAGATGTAAAAACCTCAACACTCTTGGTTTTACACAAACATACTGTAAAATTAGGACTCATCAAATGCAATAAATACTTTTTTAGGAGTTTAAAGTTTTGTATTCTATTAACGTATCAATTATCTTCAAATTGTTACTTTTGATGTTAATTTAAAAATTATATAAAGAAAGCAGCGTTATGGGCTTACTTAGAACAATACTTATCATATTAATTATTTATTATGCTTTTCGTTTTTTTGCGAAACTTTTTGCGCCTATTTTAATGAAAAAAATGGTAAGTAAAATGCAGCAAAAAGCGCAACAGCAATACAATCAGCAAAAACAAAATACTACATCTGCCAAAGAAGGTGAAACGATTATAGATAAAAAACCAAATACTCAGAAATCGAGTAATAGCTCTGTTGGAGATTATGTAGATTTTGAAGAAATTGACTAATATGAATTTCAAAAGATTTTTACCGCATATAATATCATTAGTGATATTTGTAATTGTTTCATTGCTTTATTTTCATCCTGTTTTAAAAGGCCAAAAAATGTCTCAATCAGACATTACCCAATATATCGGAATGGCTAAAGAAATGAACGATTATAGAGTTGATACAGGTGAAGAACCTTATTGGGCTGAAAGTGCTTTTAGTGGGATGCCTAATTATCAACTAGGAGCATATTTTCCTAATGATTATGTATATGATTTAGATGCTCTGATTCGGTTTTTGCCTAGGCCTGCTGATTATTTGTTTTTATATTTTCTTGGATTTTACATACTGCTCTTAGCGCTCAAAACAGATTGGAAGCTAGCCATAGTAGGCTCATTAGCCTTTGGTTTTTCTACTTATCTCATCATTATTTTTGGAGCAGGACATAATGCAAAGGCACATGCAATAGCATATATGCCAATAGTGTTAGCAGGTGTTCTATGGATATTTCAAAAAAAATATTTGTTAGGGTTTGTTGTCACTGCATTAGCCATGGCTTTAGAAATTAAAGCAAACCATCCACAGATGACTTATTACTTAGGGTTTGCAATTTTATTATATGGGATTATAGATTTTTTCTTTTTAGTTAAAGAAAATGTCTTACCTGAATTTGTTGAAAAATTTAAAGAGAAAGGTAATAACAGATTTTTGTTAATAGTTGGCTTAATAAGAGATGTTAAAAGGAAAGTATTTCCATTCATGTATAAAAAAGTTCTCATTCTATTGATGGCTGTAATATTAGGCTTGGGAATTAATGCTACTCGTTTACTATCTACAAAGCAGTATGCAGATGTTAGTACACGTGGAAAATCAGAATTAACCATTAATCCAGATGGAACTGATAAAGAAGTTACTAACGGACTTTCCAAAGAGTATATTACTCAATACAGTTATGGGATTGATGAGACATTTAATCTATTAGTTCCAAGATATATGGGAGGTGGAACCGTAGAAAAACTAGGAAAAGATTCTCATACATATGAATTTGTAAAAGGGATAGCTGGATCAAAGCAAGCTGACGGATTTACTGAACAAGTATTAACCTATTGGGGTCAACAACCCATTGTGGAAGCACCTGCTTATATTGGTGCCGCCATTTTCTTTTTCTTTTTTCTAGGAGTATTTTTAGTTAGTGGAAGGTTAAAATACTGGTTGGTAACTACTACAATATTTGCAATTTTAATGAGCTGGGGAAAGAACTTCGGATTCTTAACAAACTTGTTTATTGATTATGTTCCACTATACAATAAGTTTAGAGCGGTTTCTTCTATACAAGTCATCGCTGAATTATGTGTTCCATTGCTAGGAATACTAGCGATGAAAGAATTCTTTTCTAAAAATAGAACTACGGAAGAAAAGAAAGAAGCTTTAAAGAAAGCATTGTATGTTACTGGAGGATTGGTAATTGTTGGATTGTTATATGCTTCAGCTACCTCTACATTTGAAGGTATTAGAGATTCTAGTTATGCTCAGTATGATGGATTAATTGATTCAGTGATTGCTGATAGAAAATCAATGTTGTATTCCGATAGTTTTCGTTCTTTAGTTTTAATAGGGTTAAGTTTTGGTGTTCTTTGGCTGTTCTTAAAAGAAAAATTAAATCAAACAAAAGCAATCATTGGTTTTTTAATCTTAATCTTATTTGACTTAGTGCAAGTAAATTTAAGATATGTAAATGCTGACGATTTTACTTCAGCAAGAAGAGTAGATAAGCCTTTTGTTGCTTCAGAAGCAGATAAACAAATACAGAAAGATAAAAGTCATTATAGGGTTGCCAATTTTGCTGGAGATCCATTTCAAGATGGTAGAACATCTTATTTCCATAAATCTATTGGAGGATACCATGCTGCTAAAATGGGACGCTATCAAGATTTAATAGAATTTCACATTGATAAAAATAATTTAGAAGTGCTAAACATGCTAAATGTAAAGTATGTCATCATGCAAGGGAAAGATGGTAAGCAACAGGTGCAACAAAATCCAGAAGCAAATGGTAACGTTTGGTTTGTAGATAGCTTAAAAGTTGTCAATTCAGCTAATGAAGAGATTGTAGCTTTGGATAGCTTAAAAACAAAATCTGTTGCAGTATTTGATACAAGTAATTTTGGGGATTTTACAAACTTTACCATAAAGACAGATTCTTTAGCAAGTATTAAATTGATTGGATATTCTCTTGAGAATTTAAAATACGAATCGAATTCCTCTGAAAATCAGTTTGCAGTATTTTCAGAAATCTATTACAAAGATGGTTGGAATGCATATATAGATGGAGAATTAAAACCTCATTATAGAGTCAATTATGTATTACGCGGAATGGAAGTTCCAGCAGGAAATCATACAATTGAATTTAAATTTGAACCTAAAGTGATTCAAACAGGGAGCACTATTGCTTTAGTATCGTATGCTTTTTTATTGTTAATTCCATTAGGGTGGTTTTTAAAAACTCGAAAACAAAAAAGACAAGAATAATTGTACGATAAGCTACCTACAAAGAGATATAAAGAAACACTTGAGTTTTTACAAAAAGTGTTACCTGCACCTGCTACAATTTTAGACTTAGGTGTAAGAAATCCTTTTTCTAAGATCATGGAAGATCATGGATATACCGTTTTCAATACCAATGGAGAAGATCTAGATCTGCTGCCAGAAATTGTAAAAGAATATAGCGTAGACGCTGTGACAGCTTTCGAAATATTTGAGCATCTAATAGCTCCATTTAATGTTTTAAGTGAAATCAAGTCAACTAAAATAATAGCTAGTGTTCCGTTGAATCTTTGGTTTTCTAAAGCTTACCGAAGTAAGACGGATATGTGGGATAGGCACTATCATGAGTTTGAAGATTGGCAATTTGATTGGTTATTTGAAAAATCGGGTTGGCAAATAAAGGAAACAAAGAAATGGACGAATCCAGTAAATAAAATTGGAATTCGCCCTGTTTTAAGATTTTTCACTCCACGATATTATGCTGTGTATGCAGAACGTTAGACTATGAGGATAGGAATGATTTTAGATGATACTTTTCCGCCCGATCCTAGAGTGGAAAATGAGGCGATTACTCTTATAAATTCTGGACACGAAGTATATTTGTTTTGTCTTTCCTATAAAGATGAAGTTTCTGAAGAAACTATCAATGGAATACAAGTCAAAAGATTCCGCTCTAATAAGTTGGAGTACAAGCTATCTGCTTTAGCGTATACATTTTCTTTGTATACGAGTATTATGAGTAAAAAAATTAAAAATTTTATTAAAGAAACACAAATAGAAGTTCTTCATATTCACGATATGAGAATTGCAGAAGCAGTCTTTCGCGCTAAGAAATCGTTTAAAATTCCTGTTGTTTTAGATCTACATGAGAATAGACCTGAGATTATGAAATGCTATCCCCATTTACAGAAATTTCCTGGAAAGTATTTAATATCTACGGATAAGTGGAAACGAAAAGAAGAAGAGTTTATCAAAAAAGCGGATAAAGTAATCGTTGTTACTCAGCAAGCTGCAGATGAAATTATAAATAGAGCAGGTGTTCAAAAAGAGAAATTAGTTGTTACCTAATAGAGTGTGCGAAAATCTTTTTACAAAGAAAGTAAAATTGATACTACAATCGCTGATCGATATAAAGATAACTATGTTGTTTTGTATCTTGGAGATACAAATTTAAGAAGGGGCTTGATGACAGCCATTGAAGCTAGCAGTAAACTTGCTAAAGAAATTGACAACTATAAATTAGTCATCGTAGGAAGTAATACGACAGATACTGTTTTAAAAAATAAATCCAATGAATTAAATCTCAATGAGTTCATAGATTTTGAAGGATGGCAAGACTTGTTATTGTTTCCTTCTTATATTAAAAATAGTAATGTTTGTATATCTCCACTGCATAGAAATCTACATCATGATACCACATATGCAAATAAGATATTTCAATACATGAGCTACGGGAAACCAATTGTTGTAAGTGATGCAATTGCTCAGAAAGATATTGTTGAAGAATCTAATTCAGGATTGATACACAAAGAAAAAGATGTTGAAGATTATACAACTAAGATTTTAGAATTGTATAACAACAAAATGAAGTCTACTGAATATGGTAATAATGGTCAGAAATTTATAGAAGAAAAATTCTCTTGGGAAATTACTTCTAAGGCTTTGATAAGGTTATATGAAGAAATCTAAACTAAAAGTTTTAATTGTTACCTATTACTGGCCACCTGCAGGAGGATCAGGAGTACAACGATGGTTGAAATTTGTAAAATATTTAAGAGATTTTGATATAGAGCCTGTTGTTTATACAGTTAAAGACCCAAGCTACAATCAAGAAGATGATACCTTATTAAAAGATATTCCAGAAGGAATTGAAGTAATCCGACAGCCTATTTTCGAACCTAATAATCTTCTCTCTAAATTAAAATCAAAAAAAGAGACAAAAAGTTCAGGGTTTCAGAATCCAACGCCAAGTTTTATAGGGAAAATATTGCAGTACATACGCATCAATTATTTTGTTCCAGATGCAAGAAAATTTTGGATCAAACCCTCTGTAAAGTATTTGAAATCTTATTTATCAAAGAACGATATTGATCTTATTATCACAACAGGACCACCTCATAGTTTACATTTAATAGGACTTGAATTAAAGAGAAAATTGAATATTAAATGGATTGCTGATTTTAGAGATCCATGGACAGATATTTATTACAATAGTTCCTTTAAAATGAGTGCTTCTACAATGAAGAAGCATCAACAATTAGAAACAGCAGTACTCAATGAATCTAATGCAGTAGTCACTACAAATGCTAACTTAAATGAACTGTTTTCTAAAAGAACAAAAACTAATGTGACTCTCATAACTAACGGATATGATGATGAGGCTCTTGGGAATGAAGATTTTACTCTGAATGATGGATTCACTTTAGATTATATTGGGTATTTACCCCAAGAGAGTAATCCGTATTCTTTATGGAAAGCTTTGCAGGAATTATGTAAAGAAGATGCTGAATTTAAAAACGATTTGAAAGTCAATATTACGGGAGATATTAACAGTGTTATCATTAAAAGTATTAAAGATCATAATTTGTTTAATGTTACAAATGTACAAGGGTATGTATCTCATGATGAGGCAATAAAAATGCAAAAAAGCGCAAATGTATTATTGATTTTAGTAGCTAAATCTGAAGAGTCTAGGCAAATTACTCCAGGTAAAATATTTGAATGCTTACAGGCAAAAAGACCTATCTTAGCTGTAGGGCCAACAGATGGAGGAGCTGCTGAAATTTTGCAGCATACTAATGCTGGAAATATCTTTGATTATGATGATGTTATTTCAATTAAGAATCATTTAAAAGAATTATATCAGAACTATAAGCAGGAAAAATTGACGGTAAATTCAGTCAATGTAGATTTATATCATAGAAGAGAATTAACTAGAAAGTTAGCGAACCTAATTAATGGAATCATAAATAGTAATAACAAATCCGAATAATTTGGGAATCATATTTAAACAATCATTTCGCAATACCCTTGTTATTTACTTTGCTTTTGCTATAGGAGGAATAAATACATTGTTTTTATATACTCGTTTTTTAGAAGATCAATATTATGGGTTGGTTACCTTTCTTCTTTCTTCTGCTAATTTATTAATGCCGCTTACAGCTTTCGGTATTCAATACACCATTGTAAAATTCTTTTCTAGTTACGAATCGAAAATAGAAAAGGATAAGTTTTTGTCTATGGCCATGTTTTTGCCTCTATTCATTGCTATTCCGCTTGGGTTTTTAGGAACAATTTTTTATGAGCAAATAGGTGGTTTTTTATCGAAAGAAAATGCAATCATAAAGGACTACACATTTGTCATTTATTTGGTTGCAATTGCTACAGCTTATTTCGAAGTCTTTTACGCATGGTCTAAAGTGCAATTGAAATCAGTTTTTGGAAATTTCATTAAAGAGCTCTACAACAGGATAGTAGTGATGGTATTACTATTTGCTGTATTCTTTGAATTGATTAGTCAAGAAGAATTTATCTACTATTTAACAGGAGCATATTTTATAAGAATGCTAATTATGATGTTGTATGCTTTCAAACTATATCTTCCAAAAGTTAGCTTTTCTTTACCAAGTAATTATAAAGAAATTTTCAGATATTCAGCATATATTATTCTAGCTGGTAGTGCAAGTGCTATTTTAATAGATATTGACAAGGTGATGATTCCAGGGAAAAAAGAGTTAGAATTTGCTGCGTATTATTCAGTTGCGGTTTTCATTGGCTCTGTAATAGAAGCACCAGGAAGAGCGATGGGGCAAATTTTACAACCCTTAACTTCTAAAGCACTTAATGAAAAAAATTATAAAGAAGTTCATAAATTATATAAAAAGAGTTCTATCAATTTAGCATTGGTTTGTGGGTTATTCTTTTTACTTGTAAACTTAAATATTAACGAACTTTTTAAACTATTACCAGAAGAATATTCTGGGGGTGTATGGATTGTATTAATGATTTCAGCAGCTAAATTATATACCATGTTTTTAGGAAGCAACGGAGCAATTATTTCCAATTCTAAATATTATAAAATACTGCTTCCTTATGGTGTTACCATGGCAATCATAGTCGGAGTTTTAAATTATCTAATGATTGATTGGATAGGTATAAACGGTGCAGCGTTATCAACATTAATAGTAATTTTATCATTTAACACCTTAAAGATTTGGTATGTGAAAGCAAAGTTTTCAATGATGCCATTTACTACTAAAACAGTTCAAATTTTAGGCTGCCTTCTTTTAATTTTTGGTGCTTTTTACTTTGTAAAATTTCCTTTTCATCCAATCATTAATATTGGGTTAAAGAGTTCTCTAATTTCTATTTCATATCTCCTTCTTGTAAAACGACTTCATATTTCAGAAGATATCAATAACCTGATTAAAAGATATTTTAAGTTTTAAAGAAAGCAGTCTATCCAGTCTGCTATTATATGGACTAATAATCCTATTGCAATAACTCTAACTTTTTTTGGAATGAGCATCAAAACGTAAATACCAATTGCATAGTAAGAGTGTAATGGATGAAAATTAATACTACACCTTTCTGAATCATATATTGGATTTGCTATAAGATGATCCAAATCAATAATCATAGTGGCTATTAGGATAACAGAAATAAGCTTCCAGTTTTGCCTAAAAAATAGAAGCACTATAAAAAAGGGTATTATAAAATGAAAACCATAATGGATTATAAACTTTAATGTCATCTATATATAAAATAAAAACTTGCTTCAGCAGAAGCAAGTTTTAAAATATGGGTAAAAATAATAATTTCTTGGGGGAAATATTATGATGTAAATATAGTTTTAATAAAAAGAAATTATGTTAACTTATGTTAAGATTTACTTCTGTATAAATCTTTTCTAATCCTACTTAACTGTACTGGTGTTATGTTCAAATAGGATGCAATATGATACTGAGGAATTAAATTTTCTATTTCTGGAACATGCTTTTTTAATTTCAAATAGCGTTGTTTCGCATCAAGAACAGATAGCTCTAATATTCTTTTCTCCATTCGAATGAAAATACGCTCTAACACAGTATTATACAAATTTGAAAAGTCTAGATTCCTTGATGCAATCTCTTTAAACTTTTTAAAATCACCAACGTATACTTCGCAATCAGTCAAACAATCATAAATACTATTGGAAGGCTTTTCTAGGATAAGAGCAGAGAAAGCTCCAACAGCTTTTATAGGGACAAATAAAGATCTAATAAATTCTCTTCCTTTTTCATCAGTAACGTAAGATCTAACGACACCAGATTTAAGTATAAAGAATTTTGTAGGAACTTCTCCAAGGTTCGCAATTTTATCTTTCTTATTAAACTTTTTTAATTCGAGTAAGCCTTCAAATTCACTCAGTGATTTTTTCGAAAGAGGGTAAATTTGATTCAATGCCTCAATAAATTTCTTCATGCTACCATTTTAGGTATTAAGTTATGAAGGGGGGATTTTAAGTAGTCTAAGTTACTTCTTTTTTTCTTAATGAAAAAAATGAAAAGGTTCACACTTGTGTTCTTTAAACCTTTAAGTTGGGGAACAATATGTTTTACAGTTGGTTGAAAAAACAGTAAAACAAATTTATGAAACAGATTTTATTTAGAATAAACATATGTTTAGACTTAACTATTTAGAATACACTTTTTTGCGAATTCGACTTAACTGTATAGAAGTAATACTAAGATAAGAAGCAATATGATTCAGTTGAATTAACTTTTCAATATCTGGAATTTGCTTTTTCAAATGTAGATACCTTTTAGTAGCGTCTAAAGTAGAGAGGATAGTTGCTTTCTCTTGCATGTATACAAAGGCTTCCTCTAAAAATTTAGTATACAAAATGGAGACATCATGTCTTCTTTCTGTTAATTCGATAAAGCGAGAGAGACTTCCTTCAAATATAGTAGCTTCTGTAAGACAGTTAAATTCTACAGAAGGCCCAGCATACATGCTTGAAACTAATGACGAAAAAATGGCAGGTGCTTTGAAGATAGTTCTTGTTCTTTCCTTTCCATTTTTATCAATAACAACAGATCTAGCAACTCCTTCTAACATTATAAAAAGCTTGCTTGAAGTTTCTCCATTACGATATAATACATCATTTTTTTTGTAGTGTTTCTCTGTGAATAGATCTTCAAACTCTTTTAATGATGTAGATGATAAAGTATGATATTTTGAAACAAAGCCTTTGATTGTTTGCATAATATAGCGGTTAAATCGTCTAAAAAAGGTAGGAGTTATTCCAAAGTTACACTAACTTTTTCTAAATAACTAATTGTATTAGGCCCTTCCATAAAAAGAAGGTCTAAAATGGAAAGGTTGTCTAAGTAGCCAAACTTATCCTCGAAAACTTGAAAATACTTCTCAGTAATACATTTTGGATGGGCTTTTACACTAGCCATATTCCTAAAATCATTTGAAGGAGAATCTTCATATTCTTGTGTTAAGGAGTATTCTTTTTGAAGCTCTAACGCGTCATTAAGAAATAGAAAACTATCTATAGTAACGTCAAGAAGATATTTGTATTTCTTTTCAAAAAGCCTCATCAAATCATCTTTGTAAAATTCAAAAAAAGGAGAGCTGTTATATGCAGTTTTTATCGATTTATAATGTTGCTTTTGCCAATTAGAATTTTCCTCAACAAAAACATCCTTCGTCTTTTTTCGATCTTCTGTTTTTGGGTAAGAAACAGGAATGTTTAGTGATTGTTTCCCATTAGCACCATAGATATAACATCGATTTCTGTAGGTTTGCTTTTGAAAGTTATCCTCAACTTCAAACTCTAAAGTTTTAGAATTAAATATAGCTCCATATTGAGAAATAGGAGAGAAGTATGTAGGAATAAAAAGTGCCATTAGGCTGCTTTTTTCTTTTTCTTAAAAAAACTATAGGCAATGTATAATCCTAAGAGAATCAGAAAATATCTGAAATAAGAAACAGGTTCTCCATCACCTCCAACAGTAGTAAACATTCTGTCCCAACGGATTGATTTAATTTTTGCTCCTATACCTTGTGCATTTGCATCCCAGCTAAACCATACAAAAACAGGTTTCCCTACCACGTGATCAAATGGAACATAGCCCCACATTCTGGCATCGGATGAGTTCTGACGATTGTCTCCCATCATCCAATAATAATCTTGTTTAAAAGTATAAGAATCAGTTTTTTCTCCATTAATAAAATAATTATCACCAATAATTTCTAACTGATTATTTTCATATTCAGAAATAATTCTCTTGTAAAACGGAAGAGAATACTCATCTAGCTTTACAGTTGCTCCTTTCTTAGGAATGTATATAGGTCCATAATTATCCGTATTCCAACCAAGACTTGGGACTTGAGGAAAAACATTTTCACTAGCTCCTTTCTCTTGTAGGTTTTTAGTAACGGATTTGACTTTAGAATGTTTTCTTAATTTATCAGCTTCTTTATCTGTTAGTGTTAGGAAGTAATTACCATCTCTTAATTTGTAACCTTCTCTATATCCAAAATTCTTTTTTAAATTGTCGACATCTAAGGCTTGTCCATTTGTGTTAATAAGAAAATTATACTGTGGTTTAGCCCTGTCTGGCAATACTGTTTGTTTCCCATTAATAAAGACATAACCGTCTCTAACTTCTAGAGTATCACCTGCAATACCAACACAACGTTTTACATAGTTTGTTTTTTTGTCAATAGGCTTGTAATCAATTCCTCTATTAGTTCTTGTCCAATGTTGTAGAGTATCTACTGGCCAACTAAAAACAACAATATCATTTCGTTTTATCTTTTGAAAACCTGGGATTCTCATATAAGGTAACTGAGGCTTCTTTATATAAGATTTAGAATTTTTTCCTGAAATGATAGCTGTTGGTAAGCTGTCATGTAACATAGGAGCAGCAATCGTTGTCATAGGAATTCTTGCGCCGTAATGAAACTTACTTACAAACAGATAATCACCTACCAATAAAGTTTTCTCTAATGAAGAGGTTGGTATTGTATAGGGCTGCATAAAATAGGTGTGTACCATAGTAGCAGCAATAATTGCGAAGGCTATTGAGCTCACCCATTCTCCTAATCCTGTTCTAGGTTTTAGACTTCGATCTGCCTTATAAGGGGCATCAGTAGCATAATTGATATAGAAAATATAGAGTCCTAATGTTAGTACTACTAAGGCAGTATCTTTTCTTTGATTGAACCCAAAACTTCTAGCAGTCTCTATCCAAAGAATAGGGAACATTAATAGATTAACTATCGGAAAGAACATCAAAATAACCCACCATTTAGGCCTTTTAGTAATCCCTATTAAAACAATAGCATTGTATATAGGTACTGTAGCTTCCCAAGATTTTCTACCTGCTCTTTGGTATAATTTCCAAGTTCCTGCAAAATGAATAACTTGAATTGCTATGAAAAAAAGAAACCACTCTGTAAATGTCATAATTTTTAGCTTTTGCTATTTGTTACAAATAAAAGAAATTGTTACGGTATTTAGCGAATGTTTAACACATCTTTCATACTATATATACCTACTTTATCAACCAACCATTCAGCAGCAATAACAGCTCCTAATGCAAATCCCTTTCTATTATGCGCCGTATGTTTAATCTCTATAGAATCAATATCAGATTCATAAGAAATGATGTGTGTACCAGGGACATCAGGAATTCTTTTTGCTACTATAGGGATAGAATTGTCAGAAGATGAAGAATCTTCACCATCCAATTCCCAATTCTTTTTGTCGGAATTTTCAATAATACCTTCAGCTAAAGTAATAGCTGTTCCACTTGGAGCATCTAATTTCTTTGTATGGTGAATTTCCTCAATGTCTATTTGATAATCTTCTAGAGCATTCATCATAGAAGCTAACTTTTTATTCAATTCAAAGAAGATGTTTACTCCTAAACTGAAATTAGAAGCATAAATAAAACTTCCATTATTTTCTTTGCAAATAGTTAGAGCATCATCGTATTTTTCTAACCAACCGGTAGTTCCAGAAACTACAGGGATGCTACTTTTAAAGCAATTGGTAATGTTAGAAAAAGCAGCTTCAGGGATGCTAAAATCGATAGCAACATCGGCTAAATTAATATCATATTCTTCTTTTTCTGAAATTCTTAAAACAATTTCATGACCTCTTTGTAAAGCAATTTTTTCGATTTCTTTACCCATTCTTCCATAACCTAAAAGTGCTATTTTCATTAAAAAGAATATTTTAATCGTAAACCCAATGTTGGCGTTTCTACCATAATTGGATCTGGAACCATCATAGGGTTAACAGAGATGTTATTTCCAGTGTCAAATTGAAGTAAATGTGCATTTACACTCGCTTCTAAAATCTGTAAAACATAAATCAAAATGGTAGATAATATTGATAAATCACGATTCCCTCTTAATGTTTTTTGAGCTCTTTCCAAACCAGCGTCAGATAAGAGTATGCTACCATTATCAAGTGTAAATTCATCTTGAATTCCAGCTTTCCGTTGTTTGAAAGCTCTTCGATATCTCTTGTATTGGCTATTGTTATCTAAATATAAATAAGTACTTGTTCCTAAAGCTGCCCATACAATTGGAGCTTTCCAGTATTTTTTATTGTAAATCTGTCCACCTCCAGGAAAAATAGCAGAAAAAAAAGCAGCTTTGGAAGGTGAGAGTGCATTGTAAGTATTGGCAGGCGCAAAAAT
>Ga0209223_10001283_pt1 | contig 27737 bp, 26 predicted proteins | sample COG_06_FD_184750 | JGI IMG/M metagenome (GOLD analysis project Ga0209223, IMG submission 184750) | Pelagic Microbial community sample from North Sea - COGITO 998_met_06 (SPAdes) (version 2) | ecosystem: Environmental > Aquatic > Marine > Neritic zone/Coastal water | place: Helgoland, sampling...
GCTGGATCTTTTTCAAATAAAAAATATTACGCCAACCAAGATAATATCAACAAGTTCTTCGATAGTACTCAAAAAGATACCTTCCTAGATATTGATTATGAAGCATTCAATGCACTCCAAGTTCCATCCATTTTATCTGAAAAAATGCCCTACAATATTGGGCTTAGTTTACCTGAAATTAAAAATCCAATAACCATTGAGGATCAGCCTAGTTTGATTTACAATTATTACAATTTAGATCCCAATTGGCGAGAAGGCGAGGAATTTCAAAGAATTTTATTGTTAGAGCCTTCTCTTTTTAGAAAACATTTTGTTAGCCAGAAATGCATCGATTTTGCACTTGACCTAAAGAAGAATATCTCTGGAATTAAAATATTCGTAGGTGAATTCAATGAGCTGGAAAAACAGCTAAGTTCAAAGAATATTATATTTAAAGAACATCCATTAAATGCGCATTATAAAGGCCAGGAATTACCTCGAGAATGGCTCTGCTCTATAAGTGGATATTTCCCCTCTTTTTTCTCGTTCTGGAAAAAATGCAGAAAGGAATTACTGAAGTGAAGAAGCAACACCTACCCAATAAAATATGCGTTTCTTGTAACAAACCATTTAATTGGCGTAAGAAATGGAAAAGGGATTGGGAAAACGTAAAATATTGTAGTGAAAAATGCAAAAGAAGCAAATTCAATGAAAGCAGTTAGTCTCATATTTCCTAACCAGTTATTTCGTAATGGTCCCCTTTTGGATAATGATAACGAAATCTATTTAATTGAAGAACACCTCTTTTTTAAGCAGTACCTGTTTCACAAACAAAAAATCGCCTTTCACAGGGCCTCAATGAAGGCCTATGAACAATTTCTAAAAGGAATCAATAAGACCGTTCACTATATAGACGCAGACAGCGAATTAGCCGACATTAGGCGATTTGAAAAGGAGGTTTTAGAAAAAGGTATTAAGGTCATAGACCTTATCGAACCTACTGATAATTGGCTTGAACAACGTCTCAATTTACTTTCAGCAAAATGTGAGCTCCTTATCCATCAAAACAGGTTATTTTTAAACAATAAAGAAAGTTTATCATCTGCTTTTCTTAATATTTCAATCGCCTCACGATAATAAATTTCTGCGTTATCGGAATTACCCATTTGAGAATAAGTATCAGCAATAGTCATATTTGCGATACCTTCTCCCGAAACATACTCCCCTTTAATTGCCGCCTCTTCGCTCTCAAATAAAGCGGCTAATGCCAAACCAAAATCTCCCGTAAGTCTGTGTTTATTCCCTTTTTGTAAATACCCTCTGTACAAGTATTTATAATTATTTTCCTTTAGAGATTCCACTATTAGCTCTTCAGCATATTTTAAGGATAAATCAAGATCACTAACTTCATTAAAAGATAGGTTACGGAGTAATTCTAATTTCTCAATCCCATTTAATTCATTCGCATCATAAACCCTTGCCAAGCTATCAGCCACCTTTTGGTTTTGGCCAAATGATAAATTAACAGTTAAAAAAAAGAAGCCTATTAGAAAATAATAGGCTTTATGCGTTACATGCATCTAATTATAGGTTAATTGTTTGCTTGAAGTTTTGGATCAACACTAAACGCCTTAGGCGATCCATTATCTGGCGGATAAATTGTGAAATTGATAGAGTACTCTTCAGGTGTATTACCAACTAAAGTACTAGCAGTGTTATCTTTTACATTGACTGTTACACACCCGCCTTTTCCGTGAAGGGTTTTAGTGCCAAAAAGTGATGGGTAAACAATACTATCAATGCCTATATTATATCCAGAGTTAACATTAGGGTCATCAATTTTACATTGACCTAACCATTGTACACTCTTGCCAAGGTAAACATCTGTTGGTAAAAATTCATCAGGCGGAACCGGTGTAGTGTTTGAAATATTATCCATTAAAGTGCACTTATCATTGATTTGCCATTTCGTATTGTCTTTCTTATAAAGTTTGTAAGCATCAACGGTTAAGGTAATTATCACTGCTTTACTCATAATTAAAATATTTAAATGGTCCATAAATAAATAGATTTTCTATTTATAACAATGCAGTGAAAAATAAATTAAGCAATGACGCCTAATTATTGAGTAAGTACTTACAATCTAAAAAAAATAATACATAATTAAATAATTATATTATGAACGGTAATAGTTACCTTATTCTATATTGACACATATTTAGGACAACATATTCATGTTAAATCATTTTTACTGAGCAACAATTGAATTAACTAATGGAAAATCTCCTTTACTCAAAGGGATCAACATTTATAAAAAATACGATAACTGCTTAGGTGAAAGAATAAATTCATTAAGTATATTGCTAATTGGACAGTTAGTCAAAGGGACCATAAAAGATGGTTTCTGGCAGTGCTTAATACCAAACAAATTATTATTCCAGAGAAGTGGAGACCAGAAACCACTTTAAAAAACGGGGCGCATTCTGAAAAGCCACATGAGTAAGAGCTCTAATGCCTTGAATAATGTTTAAAAAATTTAATTTAACCGAAAAGCTGCTCTTTTTAGCTGCATTACTTTCACTTATTTATTCTGAAATCTTATTTTTTAATGGTGACAAAGACCAAGCAATTTTTATTGGGCTTTGGGTCCCTTCATTACTAGCTTTTGGAATATACTTACACCTTATAAATAAGAAAAAGAATGATTGAATTTATGCCATATTTCGCAGGGTTGATAACCTTATTATTTGGAGTTGCATTTAGTTACGCAGTAACTGATGGTTGGGATTTCAAAAATGGTAAAAAGAAATAACTTTTTATTGCTTTTATAACGAATAACCTGTCTCAAAGAATGGCAAAACTACAAAGTGCAGCTCAGCGCTTGGCATGTTAGTTTTATGTTTACCGGGCTGAACTGTTTGTTCTTGTGTCTACTTAAAATTTAGTAGTCACAATCTCCCACTGAGTCAAGCCCGAAATATCAAGGGTGAAATAATCGGCTTTACTCAACAAGTATTGTAGGAAAATAGAATTGAATAAAACAAAATAACACCTATAATAATGGAAGGCCAGCAACCTGTATAATCAATTACGACAGGTGGTTAAAAGGAGCAAATTCTTTACAAATCATGAGACTTAACTAATGGCAATATTCTAAACCAATTTCCCATAATCAGCCAAACACAAACAAGTCGAAAATAAAAAACCAAGTGAACACACCTGACTTTTCTAACTAAATTTTTATTCCTAAACTTCCTCAGAAGTAAAACTGGCATTCAAATATTCACGGTTCATTCGAGCAATATTCTCTAAACTGATTCCTTTAGGACATTCTACTTCACAGGCCCCTGTATTAGTACAATTACCAAAACCTTCCTCATCCATTTGAGCTACCATGTTCTGTACACGCTCTGCAGCTTCTGGTCTACCTTGAGGTAATAAGGCAAACTGAGACACTTTAGCCGAAACAAACAACATAGCAGAAGCATTCTTACAAGTGGCGACACAGGCACCACAGCCAATACAGGTCGCTGCATCAAATGCCTTGTCTGCATCTGCCTTTGGAATAGGAATGTTATTGGCATCTTGCGTATTTCCAGAAGTGTTTACACTAACAAAACCTCCAGCAGCCATGATTCTATCAAAGCCTCCACGATCCACTACCAAATCTTTGATAACAGGAAAGGCTTTAGCTCTCCATGGTTCGATATAGATCGTCTCGCCATCTTTGAATTCACGCATATGCAATTGACATGTCGTAATTTCTCGACCTGGCCCATGTGCTTCACCATTAATGTACATCGAGCAGGATCCACAGATACCTTCTCGGCAATCATGGTCAAAAGCAACTGGATCGTTGCCTTCATTGATCAATTGTTCATTAAGGATGTCCATCATTTCCAAAAACGAACTGTCCGTAGAAATATCAGACACCTGATAAGTCTCCATCAGACCTTTGTCTTTATCGTTCTTTTGTCTCCAAACTTTTAATGTAAGATTCAATCCCTTTGCAGCTGACATATTTTTAATTTCTTTAATCCTTAATAATTATTTGTAAGACCGAGTTTTCAACTCGATGTTCTCATATTTTAAAGCCTCTTTGTGCAATACAGCATCAGATGGCTCTCCTTTATGTTCCCAAGCAGCGACATGTGTGAAATTCTTATCATCTCTCAACGCTTCACCTTCCTCGGTACTATGCTCTTCACGATAATGTCCACCGCAAGACTCTTCTCTTGCTAAAGCATCTCTTGCAAAAAGCTCACCTAGTTCGAGAAAATCGGCTACTCTTGCTGCTTTCTCCAATTCAGGGTTCATGCTGTCGGAAGTCCCAGGTACTTTGACCTCTTTCCAGAATTCTTCTCTTAGTTGCTTTATTTCTGCAATGGCTTCATTTAATCCTTTCTCATTTCTAGCCATTCCAACCTTGTTCCACATCACTTTACCCAAGCGCTTGTGGAAATAATCAACAGACTTTGTTCCCTTATTATTGACGAAAAAGTCCATCTGAGTTTGAACTGATTTCTCAGCCTCATCAAATTCTGCAGAATCAGTTGGTATTGCCCCAGTTCTAATGTCATCTGCTAAATAATCACCGATTGTATAAGGAAGTACAAAATAACCATCGGCCAAGCCTTGCATTAAAGCAGAAGCTCCTAACCTGTTTGCACCATGATCCGAGAAGTTAGCTTCTCCGATACAGTAACAGCCTTCAATGGTCGTCATCAAATTATAGTCAACCCAAACACCGCCCATTGTATAATGTACAGCAGGGTAAATCTTCATTGGTGTTGCATATGGATTATCTGCTGTAATCTTCTCATACATCTGGAAGAGGTTACCATATTTCTTCTCTATAACATCAGTTCCTAATTCCTTGATTTTGGCATCTGAGGCATTATGATGGCCATGAATATTAGCTTGCTCTTGTCCGTAACGCATAATTGCCGCAGAAAAATCTAAGTAAACAGCTTCTCCCGATTCACTTGTTCCTACGCCATAACCAGCATCTGTTCTTTCTTTTGCTGCTCTTGAAGCAACGTCTCTTGGTACTAAGTTACCGAATGACGGATACCTTCTTTCCAAGTAATAATCTCTATCGCCTTCAGCTATATCTAATCCTGTTAATTTACCCGCCCTAACTGCTTCAGCATCTTCTTTTTTAGCGGGTACCCATATCCTTCCATCATTCCTTAATGATTCAGACATTAACGTCAATTTGGACTGCTGGTCACCGTGTTGTGGAATACATGTTGGGTGAATTTGTGTATAGCATGGGTTGGCGAAAAACGCACCCTTCTTATGAATTTTCCAGCCAGCAGAGACATTGGAACCCATCGCATTAGTAGAAAGGTAAAATACGTTTCCATATCCACCTGAAGCGATCACAACTGCATGTGCTGAATGTCTTTCCAATTCACCAGTCACTAAGTTCCTAGCGATTATTCCTCTTGCTTTACCGTCCACTTTAACGATATCCATCATCTCGTGGCGGTTGTGCATTTCTATTTTTCCTTTACCAATTTGACGAGACATTGCTGAATAACATCCTAACAACAACTGCTGCCCAGTTTGCCCTTTGGCATAAAATGTTCGTGAAACTTGAACACCTCCAAACGAGCGATTGTCCAGCAATCCGCCATAATCTCTAGCAAATGGAACACCCTGTGCTACACATTGATCAATGATATTGGTTGAAACTTCGGCGAGACGGTAAACATTCTCCTCTCTAGATCGGTAATCACCACCCTTTACAGTATCGTAAAATAACCTGTGGGTCGAATCACCATCACCTTGATAATTTTTTGCTGCATTGATACCACCCTGAGCTGCGATGGAGTGTGCTCTCCTCGGTGAATCTTGGTAACAAAATGCCTTTACATTGTATCCCAACTCCGCCAATGTAGCAGCAGCTGAACCTCCAGCAAGCCCCGTACCTACAACGATCACATCAATTGATCGCTTATTGGCTGGGTTTACCAGTTTAATGTTGTTTTTGTAGTTGGTCCATTTATCCTTTAAAGGACCTTCGGGTGTTTTTGAATCTAAAACTGACATATAGATATTTTAGAAAGAGAGGTAATGGTAAATAGCGATAAAAATGTAAAGTGCGGGTACAAGAATAGCATACAGCTTGCCTAATTTTTCAATAGCAGGAGTATATTTATTATGTCTAGCACCCATCGATTGGAAAGCAGATTGAAATCCATGCTGAAGGTGTAGTCCCAAAAATATAAATGCTAATGTATACACAGCAACACGAAGCGGATTTGCAAACAAGGCTACCATCTCTGCGTAATACCTATTTGGATCTTCCGGGTGCACCTCTATGTACTTATGCATGATTTCTGGAATCCAGAAATCAGCAAAGTGAAAGCAGAAAAACAATAGGATAAAAAGCCCACTGTAAATCATATTACGAGACGACCAAGTTGAATTCGCGGCTCCGTTATTTTTTTCATAACCGACATCTCTGGCCTTTTTATTCTTGATTTCAAGAACAAACCCCATTATAAAATGGAATAAGACTCCTATCAATAATACAGGCTGTAATGCAAATTGCACAACTGGATTGGTGCCCATAAAATGGGACAAGCTGTTAAATGTTTTTTCACTAAAAACAGACGTGAAATTGATTGCAAGGTGCTGAACCAAGAAAATCAATAAAAACAAGGCAGAAAGTGCCATAGCGAATTTTCGCCCAATAGAACTAGTAAAGGTCTTTTTAAACCAACTCATAAATTATACGGAGTTTTAAATTAAGGTGCACAAATTTAACCTCGGAATCGTTAGCAATCAAATCCCACATCGAATCGTTCGAAAATATTTTGTTAAGAGGTCAAATAAGAATCCTAGCGCATAAATTTATTCTATGAATAGGTACAATACCACTCTTAAGTGTACATATTATGAGCTATCTTTAAACAATAGAGTTGTTCAATTAAATTTGTTAATGAGTAAATATTTTTTGCTATTTGCGTTATTATAGAAAAACATCCCTGAATGCATATTAAAAGGAAGTTAACTTTTATTCTAATCCTACTGTCAGTCATAAGCATTGAAGCTTGGTCTACCCATATAAGGGCAGGTGAAATTACGGCTGTAAGGATCTCTCAGACCAGTTTGAGGTACCGGTTTACCATTGTCATCTATTCTGATACAGGCTCCCAGGTACAAGTGGGTGATGGAGGAAGAGTGGATTTTGGGCAAGGTACTATTCTTGATGGTGCAGGATCAGGTGATCCAAGAGCCTATTTAGAAAGTTTCGATGAAAATGGTGCTTTTGAAGTAACCGCCCTTGGTAACGAAGTAGAACGGACCGTAATGACTTTTGTCTTTACTTTCGATGGACCAGGCTCCTATTGCGTGAGTTATACGGAACAAAATAGAAATGACAATATCATAAATATTAATGGTGGCGCATCTGCTGAGATCCCTTTCCATATTGAAACATGTTTAAGAATTGATCCAGCATTCGGCTTAAATGGCACACCGGTTTTAACAACACCACCAATCGACAGGGCTTGCATTGGATCACAATTCATTCACAACCCGGCTGCATACGACCCTGATGGAGATAGTCTTGCGTATAAATTGGTAGTCCCTATGCAAGAAAGAGGTCAAACAGTTCAGAGTTTCTTACCATTGGATAATCCTGCCATCTCTGACCAAAGAGAGGATGGAGGAAGTCCGGCAACTTATGCGATCGACTCTCTCACTGGGAATTTTGTTTGGGATGCCCCCATGATTCCGGGAGAATACAATGCTGCATTTATAGTAGAAGAATGGCGCTTTTCCGAACTCACAAGGCGTTGGGAGTTATTAGGCTATGTCACACGTGATATGCAAATAGTGGTTGAAGATTGTGACAATGACAGGCCAGAATTAATTATCCCTGAAGATATATGCGTGGAAGCAGGTACATTCATTGACCAGCAAATTGTAGGAACAGACCCAGACAATGACAGGATCAAACTAGAGGCATTTGGAGGTACGTTTGAAGTACCCATTTCACCTTCAGAATTCATTCCCCCAGGAAGATTCAGGAACCAACCAACAATATCCAATTTTCAGTGGCTAACTGACATCTCACATGTAAGAGATAGACCTTACGAAGTTACTTTCAAAGTAAGTGATGAACCATCAGATCCAGATGCCCCTTCGTTAGTGGATTTTAAAACATGGCGCATTACTGTAGTTGCCCCTGCGCCTGAAGGTCTCAATTCGAGCATAGTTACTGCCAGATCTATTCAACTCGTTTGGGATGAATATACAGCAGCGAATTTTGCACCAGTGATGCAAGTTTGGAGGAGAGAAGAGAGTTTTGATTTTACTGCAGAAAACTGTGAAGTAGGTATACCTGAGAATTCAGGCTATGTGCTTTTGGATGAATTACCAATTGGACAACTTAATTATCTGGATGATAATGAGGTTCGACCAGGCGTTAAATATTGCTATCGTATAATGGCAAAATTCCCACTTCCTTCTGGCGGTGAAAGTTATGCCTCACTTGAAACTTGTGTTACAATTCCCATTGATGTTCCTGCAATCACTAATGTATCGGTAGAAAACACATCGCTGACAAATGGCGAGATAATAGTGAAATGGACACCACCTTTGGAAATCGACCAAACCTTATTCCCTCCTCCTTATAGATATGAGTTGGTACGATACACCGGCTTGTCAGGCGAAGCAGATGGTCAAGTTTTAACGTCAACACCAGATTTACTTTATGTTGACACCAATCTAAACACCCTAACAAACCCTTATCATTATACTGTTACGTTATTCGATTCGGGTGATAATTTAGTTGATAACTCAGCCCCTGCTTCTTCAGTACGACTAGAGGCTTTCGGATTACTTCGATCTGTTGAATTGACATGGGAAGCCGTTGTACCATGGTCGAATAGATCACAAGATCATCCATATCACTACATCTACCGAAACAGGACCGATGACAGCGCAGAGGATACAACGAATTATATTTTAATAGATAGTTTAAATACCACAGAGAATGGTTTGCTCTATTTAGACGATGGAAACTTTAATAGCATACCGCTGCTCGATGATCGTGAGTATTGTTATTTTGTAGTCACACAAGGGAGTTATGGCAATGTCTTAATTGATGCGCCATTAATCAATAATTCTCAGAAGATCTGTGTAAGGCCTAACGACAATATTCCGCCGGATGATCCAGAGATAATTGTCCCTGCTCCTTCCGACACTGTCTTCATTAATGGTGAACCTGTGTTTTTGCTCGAGAGCCAGAATTGCGAAATCTATGCAAATGAACCATGTGGTTTCACAAATTACTCCAACACACTGGACTGGGAAGCCGATAATATAGATGGTGACATTGCAGGATTTAACATCTATTTTTCACCATCGGGTGAACCTGATAGTTATAACATTGTTGGGACATCTCGTGAATCAAGTTTTACACATACTGGACTTTCATCTCTTAAGGGTTGCTATAAGGTAAGTGCTGTAGATAGGTCCAATAATGAAAGTGGGCTGAGTATGGCAATCTGCTTTGATAACTGCCCAAGCTATGAGCTACCAAATGCATTCACTCCAAATGGGGATAATGTCAATGATACCTTCAAAGCATTCGATCAGCCGAATTCTCAATGTCCAAGATTTGCCCAGAGTGTCGAATTCCATGTTTTCAATCGTTGGGGAGGGGATGAGCTTTTCACTTACAATTCTTTAGAGACTACTGAAGGTGACCTTTTTATCAATTGGGATGGAAGGGATAATAATGGTAATGAATTAGCAGCTGGAACTTATTACTACTTGGCCATTGTTACATTTGATGTATTTGCAGAGGACAAAAAAGTACAGGAATTTAAAAATTGGGTGAACATAATTCGATAGCGCAAAAAGACATTTTACTCTTTGATGGAGTATGCAATTTGTGCAATAGCTCCATCAACTTTGTCATCGATCACGATCCAGATCAAAAATTCAAGTTTGCCGCGTTGCAGTCTGACTTCGGGCAAAAAAAACTCAAAGAATTAAATTTAAATACGAAAGACATAGACAGCATAGTACTGCTTTCAAATAATGAGGTTCATGTAAAAAGTACGGCTGCACTCAAAGTGGCTAAAAAACTTTCTGGAGGCTGGCCAATACTCTATGCATTGATCATCATCCCTCCTTTCATAAGACATGCCGTTTACAATTTAATTGCCAAAAACAGGTACAAGATTTGGGGCAGAACTGACCAATGCCGTATTCCGACTCCGGAATTAAAGCAACGATTTATCGAAGGTTAAAAGATTAACATTAATTTTGCCTTAACCTTAACTACAATTCTATGAAAGCATATGTTTTTCCTGGGCAAGGCGCTCAATTCCCTGGTATGGCTAAAGACCTTTATGAATCCTCAGAGAAGGCAAAAGCCATGTTGGAACAAGCCAACGATATTTTAGGATTCAGAATTACAGATATCATGTTTGATGGTACTGCTGAGGAACTAAAAGAAACTAAAGTAACCCAACCAGCCATATTTTTACATTCAGTGGTATTGGCCACTATAGCGGATGACTTTAAACCTGACATGGTAGCAGGTCACTCATTGGGAGAGTTTTCTGCACTTGTTGCAAATGGTGTATTGGCATTTGAAGATGGCTTGAAGCTTGTTGCGCAACGTGCAGAGGCCATGCAAGGTGCATGTGAACTCAACCCATCTACTATGGCGGCAATATTGGGCCTCGATGACAATGTTGTTGAAGAAATATGTGCTTCAATTGATGAAGTGGTAGTTGCTGCTAATTTTAATTGCCCTGGACAATTGGTGATCTCAGGGTCACACAAAGGAATTGAGATTGCTTGTGCAAAAATGACTGAAGCAGGAGCTAGAAGGGCACTTCCACTACCCGTAGGTGGTGCGTTCCATTCCCCTTTGATGGAACCGGCAAGAGTACAATTAGAAACCGCGATTGACAATACAACTTTCAGTCAAGGGGTGTGCCCAGTCTACCAAAACGTAACTGCAAGCCCTTCAACAGATGTTGATGTTATAAAAGAAAATTTAAAAATTCAATTGACTGCTCCCGTTCGTTGGACACAATCTGTACAAGCAATGATTGCAGATGGCACTACTGAATTCATAGAGTCTGGACCAGGTAAAGTTTTGCAGGGTTTAGTAAGGAAAATTAATAGGGAAGCACAAACAAGTAGCATTCTTTAAACCACATATTTACAATTTCACAACACTCAATTCATCATTTAAAAGTTGATACAATTCGTATTGACTTTTAAATGATAACGGGTGTACATTTTTTGGTGACATTTCAACAAGTGGCGCCAAAATAAATTTTCTATTCTGAATTTCAGGATGAGGTACTTGCAAGTACTCATCATCAATTATTTTGTCATGGTAATAGAGGATATCGATATCAATTAGCCTTTCTCCCCATTTCTCACTCCTCACCCTTCCCATCTCGGTCTCAATACCATTCAACTTTTTCAAAAGAAAATGAGGATTTAAACTTGTATCCACTTCAATGACTTGATTGTAAAAATCTGGCTGATCTGTTTTCCCCCAAGCGGCTGTTTGATAAATCGAAGAAGCATTTTTTATGATTATACTTTTGAAAGTCAATAACTCACAGGCTCTAAATAGATTTTGTTCCCTGTCTCCTAAATTGGTCCCTAACGATAAATAGATTCCTGTCATAAACAACAAAGATAGTATTTGTGTCAATTCCATAGGATGTAAATTGCTTCCTAATTAATTTGCCTTTGAATTCACGCATTGATAAACGAGTATGACCAAGACCAACTGGACCAAAGAAGAAATTGTAGCTATTTATAACAAACCTTTATTAGATCTTGTATTTGAAGCTGCAACTGTTCACAGACAATTTCACAATCCATCTGAAGTACAAATCAGTACACTTTTATCTATCAAAACTGGTGGATGCCCTGAAGACTGTGCTTACTGCCCTCAAGCGGCAAGATACCACACAGACATTCAGACCAATGACTTAATGACAGTTGCTCAAATCAAGGCACAAGCGTTACGTGCAAAGGCATCAGGCTCTTCAAGAGTTTGTATGGGTGCCGCTTGGAGAAATGTAGAAGACGGTCCAGAGTTTGACCAAGTTTTGGATATGGTACGCACAATCAACCACCTGGACATGGAAGTATGCTGTACGTTAGGAATGCTTAGTGAGAACCAGGCCAAGAGGCTGGCAGAGGCAGGCCTGTATGCCTACAATCACAATCTTGACTCATCTGAAGAATATTATAAAGAAATAATTTCATCGAGAGGTTTTGGAGACAGACTTAAGACGCTCGAGAATGTAAGAAAGACAAATGTTACTGTCTGTAGTGGGGGAATAATTGGAATGGGGGAATCAATAGAAGACAGGGCTGGAATGCTTATCGCCCTTGCCTCACTTAGTCCACAACCAGAGTCTGTACCGATCAATGCATTGGTGGCAGTCGAGGGAACACCGTTAGAAGACCAGCAAGTGATTCCAATTTGGGACATGATACGAATGGTGGCCACTACTAGAATAGTACTGCCAAATACTACAGTCCGCTTATCTGCAGGAAGAACAGAAATGAGCCAAGAAGGGCAAGCATTTTGTTTCTTAGCTGGAGCGGGCTCAATTTTCGCAGGAGATAAATTATTAACAACTCCGAACCCGGATGTAAATGAGGACATGAAATTGTTTGAAATATTAGGGCTTACTCCAATGAAACCTTATGCCAAAGGTGTGCAACCAACACCTTTAAGTCCTGAAGAAGCCACACCGTCAGAAGATAAAAAAACAAAATGGTCAAGACCAGGTCATCGAATTGAAGCCAATGTCGAAGCCAGTAAAAAAGCAAATAAAAAAAGGAAGGAAGCATTATAGCTTCCTTCCTTTTTAACCTCGTTTGTATTTTTCTTAAAACAATTTAAAACCAACTGCCAATACCCATTGAGAAACTCTTTGATCAGTTTCCATCCATCCTGGCAATGCATCGGCATATGCCGAAAGGCTTCCTTCATATTTTAAATCAATCACTAATTTTGATATGTCAATACCTACACCAGCTTGATAACCGACCGTTGAACTTTTATAATTTTCCTTTACATCTTCAATTACACCTGCTGGTGTCTCAGACTCAGCCGAAGACAAAAAACTAAACGAAGGGCCAACTTGTAATCTTAATGGTCCAAGTTTCATACCGACCATAACAGGTACATCAATTTTATTAAAATTCAAAGATACATCTCCAACATTCGTAACATCGAGCGCTGATTTAGAACTAGTAAAAAGCAATTCAGGTTGAACAAACAGTCCAATTAAATTTATTCTTGCAAATATCCCGAGTTGATATCCTATCTGAGCATCACCTTCCTTAATGTTAGCCAGGTCTTCTTCCAAAGACACACTTGAACTAATTAAAGCAGCCCTTGGGCCTAAACTTAATTGTGCCTTAGCAATATTCGCTACGAATAATACCAAGAACATCATTATGAGTTTTTTCATACTTAAAATTAAAAAAATATAGTGGTAAATGTTAATTTATCTGTTGTAATAACGTGAGCCAGGCCTTTTCTAGGTCATTTAATTCCAAATATCTTTTGCCTAATTGATGTAAATGGTTCTCTAAGGATTCCTTGTCATTTTGAAACCTTTTAAGTATTTCTTGGATCTCAATGCTTTCAGCAAACGCTAATACAGCCTCATTATCAGGTATCTCTGTAATATTTCCCAATCTACCCAGGTTATTGCCGGTCAGCACTGAACTATTACGGATGGCCGCTGGAATTTGGTCGTGACCAATCCCAATTTTACTATTAGGTTTTGGGATAGTGAATAAGGAACCCTCATTAACTCGAGAATAATAATCTCCTCCCATTCTGGCTATCAAGTCCAATTTGAAGGGGTCTGGTCTTCCAGTTTCATCAAGCATATCTTCTTTTATATGCATCATTTTCACCTCAGCAATAATCAGATTACCTGCTCCTCCTTCATCTCCTAATCGAATGACATCATTTACTTTACATTCAAAGGCTGCAGGTGACTCTCCTACTCTTGGTGGTTTAACAGTATCAGAAGCAATTGGTGTTAAGCCAGATTTGACAAATTCGTCAACGCCTCTTTCATATTCTGTGCTAGACAATGACATTTGATCAACCATTGGGTGGTTGACTATATTTATTACCACCTCTGGAACTTCCAGTACATTTTCCAAAGTATGTTTTGAAGTATTATCCCTCACCCTTCTTGCTGGAGAAAAGACTAATATCGGTGGATTGGAACTAAATACATTGAAAAAACTAAATGGACTTAGATTCGTGTTCCCTTCCTTGTCAACTGTACTCGCAAAAGCAATAGGCCGAGGTGCTATTACACCCAGCATTAGACCATGTAGTTTCCCAGTTGTTATTTCCTTTGGATCAAATTTCATAATTAGTTAGATGATTTATTAAAAAGCTACCTATTTGGCTGGTAATACTTTTGCTCTTACTTCTCCAAATCCAATACGAACGCCATCTTTTTCTGAAGTACCACGCATAATCACAGTATCTCCATCTTTTAGGAATTTTCTTTCAGAGCCGTCTTTCATTTTCACAGGCTTCTCTCCTCTCCATGAAATCTCTAACATAGAGCCATATTCTTCTGGAGTTGGCCCAGATATAGTGCCCGAACCATAGAGGTCGCCCACTTGCATGTTGCAACCATTACTTGTATGGTGTGCTAATTGCTGACTCACATTCCAATACATGTGCTTAAAATTTGAGTTAGCGAGTACAGTCTCATCAGTCCCTTCAGGCTGAAGTGCCACTTGCAATTTCAAGTCATAATGTAAATCTCCTTCTGATTTAAGGTAAGGTAAAACTTCAGGATCTTGCTTTGGCCCAGCGACTTTGAATGCTTCCATTGCATCCATAGTAACAATCCAGGGTGAAATATGTGAAGCAAAATTCTTTGCTAGGAACGGCCCCAACGGAACATATTCCCATTTTTGAATGTCTCTGGCAGACCAATCATTAAACAGTACAAAACCAAAAATATGATCGGGTGCATCTGACGTCGAAATTGAATCTCCTAATTCATTCTCTTTACATGTGATGAAAGCCATCTCTAATTCAAAATCTAGCAACTTACAAGGTCCAAATGAAGGCATTTCAGCATCAGGTGCCATTGTCTGGCCTTTTGGTCTATGAAAATCAGTGCCAGATACTACAATTGAAGATGCTCGCCCATGATAGGCTACTGGGAGGTGCTTCCAATTAGGCATTAATGCATTTTCCGGATCCCTGAACATTGTCCCAACATTTCTAGCATGGTCTTCTGAAGAATAGAAATCCGTATAGTTAGGCACCTTGACCGGCATTAACATTTTCACTTCACTCATTGGTACCAATGCCAGCTCTTTAGCAGCACCAGCATCTCTTAATTCGGGATTATCATCGCGCAATAACTCAGAAACTCTTTCACGAACTGTAGATGTGATTTTCTTACCTAAAGCAATAAAATCATTTAAATGTGGCTGATTAAAAACCCCTAAAGGCAAATCTAAATCATCAAACAAGCCATTCTCATGCAAGTAGGTCAAGTCTAAAACATACTCACCAATAGCCACTCCCGCTCCGGCAACCATGTATTCGGTTTTAAAAATTCCAAAAGGCAGGTTTTGAATAGGGAAATCAGAGTCTTGTGGCACCTCCACCCATGACTTTAACGATGGATCATTTGCTTGTATCATACAATAATGTTTTACCTAATTTAAATCTTATTAATACTTGTGCTTGCCAGTAGACCAGCCTTTTTTCTGTAGGTATTGGTTTCCAGATTCAATAGCACCTTCTTCCAATTGAGTGCCCATAGAATCGTTCCACCTGTTCAAATAGCCAAACAAACTTATCACTCCCAGCATCTCAACAATTTCACCTTCATCCCAATACTTTCTCAGTTCATAAGCAATATCATCACTCACGCCATTCGGGATTGATGATGCAGCAATGGAGAAATCTAAGGCAGCCCGCTCAGCAGCTGTAAAAGCTGGATAGGTTTTGTACTCCCAAATATTATCAAGCTTGTCCTTTTCACTTCCGTAACGCTCTGCAGCCCTAATAGTATGTGCCTGGCAATATTGGCATCCGACAGTATAGCTAGACATATAACCGATTAACCTTTTCAATGCACTTGTTACACGGCCATGGTTCTCCATAACTGCTTTATTCAATTCAATGAATACATTCGCAATTTGTGGTCTAATCTGCATGGTCAATACAGAATTAGGGCAGAAGCCCAGCGTCTCATTAAAAAATTTAACCAAGTCCTGTAACTCAGGGTTGCCCTCAGGAGATTTCGGATTAACTAGTGGTCTTTTCATATTCGGAATTAAAAAATAGAATTTAGAGTGTTCCCCTCATCTCTTGCTCGCGCTCAATTGATTCGAACAAGGCTTTAAAATTACCCTTGCCAAATGATTGTGCCCCTTTTCTTTGAATGATCTCAAAGAACATGGTTGGCCTGTCTAAAATAGGCTTTGTGAAAATCTGTAAGAGGTACCCTTCGTCATCCCGGTCGATAAGTATATTCATCTGCTTCAATGGCTCTAGGTCCTCATCAATCTCACCAACACGGTCTAAAACGTCTTCGTAATAAGTCTCTGGTACATAAAGAAATTCGACCCCTCTGTCTCTCAATTGACCAACTGTTTCAATAATATTATCTGTAGCTAAAGCGATATGTTGTACGCCTGCTCCATTATAAAAGTCAATGTATTCTTCAATTTGCGACTTCTTCCTTCCCTCAGCTGGCTCATTGATCGGAAATTTAATTCTTCCTGTCCCGTTGCTCATCACCTTACTCATCAAAGCCGTATAATCAGTTGAGATGTCTTTATCATCAAATGAAACAAGTTGCGTAAAGCCCATCACCTCTGCATAGAAATCACACCATTTGTTCATTTCTCCCCAACCAACATTACCCACAATATGGTCAATGAACTTCAAACCTACAGGAGTAGGCTTGTAGTCAGATTCCCAAGCTTTAAACCCCGGTAAGAACACACCTTGATAATTACTTCTTTCGATGAAAATATGGATGGTCTCCCCATAAGTATGGATTCCCGATTTGACAACATAACCATTGTCATCTTCAACTTTTGTCGGCTCCATAAATGAAACTGCACCCCTAGATGTTGTTTCTTCCCAAGCACTGGTGGCATCATCCACCCATAAAGCGACTACTTTAACACCATCACCATGCTTATTTATATGTTCGTTAATTGCACCACCTTTCTCAAGAGGTGAAGTAAGCACTAAACGTATTTTATCCTGTTGCAGCACATATGAAACACTATCTGTGCGACCCGTCTCTAATCCCGAATAGGCAACTGACTGAAAGCCAAAAGCGGTCTTATAAAAATGTGCAGATTGCTTGGCGTTCCCTACATACAGTTCCACATAATCGGTCCCGTTAATAGGAAGGAAATCTTGTGCTCCTTCAAAAATCTTTTCTCCTGTATAATTGACGTTTTCTAATGCCATTTCTTTTCAAATTTTAGTCTAACCAAGACTTATGATAATCCTTAATAATCAAATCAGCTGCGGCTTGTGTAACCATTAATGGTTTAAATGTATCTACCATCACAGCCAACTCTTGCGTTTCTTTTTTACCTAAACTTCTTTCCATCGCACCAGGGTGTGGACCATGTGGGATTCCAGCAGGATGTAATGTGATATTTCCTTTTTCAATATTATTCCTACTCATAAAGTCTCCATCGACATAATAGAGTACTTCATCAGAATCAATATTACTATGATTGTAAGGTGCAGGCACTCCTTCTGGATGGTAATCGTAAAGTCGTGGCACAAATGAACAAACCACGAAAGCACTTGTTTCAAAGGTTTGGTGAACCGGAGGCGGTTGGTGAACACGCCCAGTAATTGGCTCAAAGTCGTGGATTGAAAATGCATAAGGGAAATTATAACCATCCCAGCCCACAACATCGAAAGGATGAGTAGCATAAACATACTCATGAATCATTCCCTGCTTTTTCACCTTAATAATGAAATCACCTTTTTCATCATACGTCTCTAAATTCTGAGGCTTTCTAATGTCTCGTTCACAATATGGTGAATGCTCCAAAAGTTGACCAAACCAATTGCGGTACCTTTTAGGAGTATAGATAGGGTGTGCCGATTCAACAATGAATAGTCGGTTGGCTTTGGTGTCAAATTCTATTTGATAGATCATCCCTCGTGGAACGATCAAGTAATCACCATATGCAAATTCTAGGGTACCCAATAATGTTCTTAACCTGCCTGTGCCTTCATGGATGAAAATCATTTCATCGCAATCCGCATTCTTATAGAAATAATCTTTTTGTGATGCCGTAGGTGAAGCCAGTATTATCTCACAATCACTATTAACAAGTACTGAAGTTCTACTTTCCAGATAATCTGCCTTAGGCTTCACTGCAAAACCTTCTAAGCCAATTGACAGCATGTTTTTTTCAACAGCAATTTTTGGGCTTACGTCATACGACTTTATTATATCTTTTACCTGGGTTGGTCTGTTCTCATGGTAAAGTAAAGAGGACATGCCATCAAAGCCTACCGTTCCAAAAAGTTGCTCATAATAATACCCGCCATCTTTTTTCTTAAAAGTTGTATGTCTTTTATGCGGGATTCTTCCTAATTGATGATAAAATGGCATAGCGGTATTCTTTAAATATTGTTTATCTAAATTAACTTGTTTAAAGATATTTCCAGTGCTCGTTGAGATATTCCTTCCTTTTCCTGGGAAACATTATGAACATTTTCCAAAGCAGTTTTAATAATTTCGGAAGTATCATTAAAAATTGCCTCGTCCTCCAACTGAACATCTTCGCTCATAAGAAAGGCAAAAACCCTTGCCATTCCACAGTTGGCAATAAAATCTGGTAGTACCGAAACATGATTGTCAATGAATGTCGCTATTGGCCCTAAAAATATTTCACTATCCGCGAATGGCACATTGGCACCACAAGAAACAACTTCAAGCTTTGACGCAATCATAAGGTCTACCTGCTCTTGTGTCAAAAGACGTGAAGCCGCTGCAGGTATAAAGATCTCATAATCCAAATCCCATATTGAAGTATTAATTTCTTCGAATGGAATCATATTCTCTGCACTCAACTGATTGCCATTCCTATTTACAAAAAGGTTTCTAATTTCATCAAGGCTAAATCCATTTTCATTCATAACGCCCCCGGCACGGTCAATGATCCCAACAATTTTCACTCCCATCTGCGCTAGGTAAAACCCTGCAGCGGCACCTACATTACCCCAACCTTGAATTACAGCCCTTTTTTGAGAGATGTCGCCACCCCAGATATTGTAATAATGTTTAACAGCTTCCGATACGCCATAACCTGTGATCATATCAGCAACAGTATATTTTTTTGGAAGCTCAGGAGAATACTTCGCACTTTCTATCACTTTGATCACACCTTGTCTTAGCTGACCAATTCGATTAATTTTTTCGGCTTCTGTTGGTTTAAAGTGCCCAGTAAAAACACCCTCCTGTGGATGCCAAATTCCATTGTTTTCAGTAATTGGTATTACCTCATGTATTTCATCGACATTCAAGTCTCCACCAGTTCCATAATAATACTTAAGCAAAGGAGACACCGCTTTGTACCACCTTTGAAGTACACCAGCCTTTCGAGGATCTTGCGGATCAAAATTGATTCCTGATTTGGCACCTCCAATTGCAGGTCCAGAAACAGTAAACTTCACTTCCATCGTTTTAGCCAATGACTCAACCTCTCTTTTATTCAAGCCAACTCTCATTCGAGTTCCACCACCGGCAGCACCGCCTCTAAGTGAATTAATTACCACCCAACCTTCAGCTTCTGTTTCAGAATCTTTCCATTCAAAAACGATTTCAGGTCTTTTATTCTCAAACTTATCGAGTAATGCTTTCATAATTTGCTTTGAAATATTAAGGTGCAAAAATAGCCATTCTTGCTTTGTCCAGCCTCTTCAGCCTACTGAAACCAACAAATACAGATTTATTATCTAATAATCTTTAATATTATAGAATATATATCTAAATATGTAGATCAAATTACTGATTTGAAGAATAATACTCTAGCCTATGAAACTTGACAAGACCGATATCAAAATATTAGAAATCCTTCAAGAAGATTCAAGAATCACGTCAAAAGCACTTGCAGTCGAACTAAACCTTTCTCCAACACCGGTCTTTGAAAGAGTAAAGCGACTGGAGAGAGACGGTATTATCAGAAAATATGTAGCACTTGTAGACAACAAAAAAATTGATTTGATGTTGATGACATTCATTTCTGTTTCCCTAACGAAGCATACTAGAATGTACCTAGAGAAGTTTGTTAAGGAAGTAGAGAAATACCCAGAAGTACTCGAATGTTATCATATTGCTGGCAATTTTGATTTTCTACTCAAAGTACTGGTTAAAGACATTGAGGCATACGAAGCATTTACATTAACCAAACTCTCAACTATTGCCAACCTAGGCCAAGTGCACAGCTCTTTTGTACTATCCAGAAACATTCATACCACGGCATATTGTCTTGACCATAAAAAATGACCTTGAATTTTAAAAGGCCTGATCAATACTGAGCCTTTAAACATAGAGATTTGCTCGATTAACCTTATTTTTGCCACCTAATTTTAAGCACAAAGAATCAATGTCACTGTCAACAAAATACAACGCAGCTGAAATCGAAGATAAATGGTATCAGCATTGGATGGATAAAGGTTACTTCCATGCCAAAGTCAATCCTGAAAAGGAAGCGTTCTCAATTGTTATCCCTCCACCAAATGTGACAGGTGTGCTGCATATGGGCCATATGCTAAACAATACCATTCAAGACATTCTGATTAGAAAAGCGAGAATGGAAGGCAAGGAAGCTTGCTGGGTACCGGGTACTGACCACGCCTCAATAGCGACCGAAGCAAAGGTGGTAAAGATGCTTCGTGAAAAAGGAATTAAGAAATCAGACCTTTCAAGAGAAGAGTTTTTATCTCATGCTTGGGAATGGAAGGAAAAATATGGCGGAATTATCCTTGAGCAATTAAAAAAACTAGGTGCCTCATGTGATTGGGACCGCACAGCTTTCACCATGGATGAAGGCTATCACAAATCTGTAATCAGAGTTTTTGTTGACCTCTATAAAAAGGGATACATTTACCGTGATTTGCGCATGGTTAACTGGGATGTTGAAGCACAAACAACGGTCTCAAATGAAGAAGTAATTTATGCTGACCAAGATGAAGTCTCAAAGCTTTACAAATTTCAATATGATCTAAAAGGTTCGGATGAGAAGGTAGTAATTGCCACTCAACGTCCTGAAACAATTATGGGTGATGCCGCCATCGCAGTAAACCCAAAAGACGATAGGTTCAAGCACCTTATCGGTCAAATAGCTTTGGTACCAGTGATTAACCGTGAAATCCCAATCATTGGAGATGACTATGTTGAAATTGAATTTGGAACAGGCTGCCTGAAAGTAACGCCTGCGCATGATCCAAATGATTATGAAATAGGGCAAAGGCACAACCTCCAAGTAATCGACACTATTAATCTTGATGGCACACTTAATGAGAAATGTGAGATCCCAGAATATGTTGGGGTTGACAGGTTCATCGTTCGTAAAAGAGTAATAAAAGATTTTAAGGCTGCGGGCTACTTGGTTGGGGATGAAGATTTCACAACTAGGATTGGTCGATCAGAAAGAACGAACACGGTAATTGAGCCTAAACTCTCATTACAGTGGTTCATCAAGATGAAAGACATTTCTAAAACAGCGCATAAGGCTGTCATGGATGATGAAATTCAATTGCTTCCTTCAAAATTCAAGAATACTTACAATCACTGGATGGAAAATGTCCGCGACTGGTGTATTTCACGTCAACTCTGGTGGGGCCAGCAGATTCCTGCCTATTTCTACGGAAAAGGTGAAAATGATTTTGTAGTTGCAGAAACCAAAGAAGAAGCATTAGAAATGGCACGCTCCCAAAGTGGCAACGCCAATTTAACTTTTGAAGATCTAAAACAAGATGAAGACGTATTAGATACCTGGGCCTCTTCATGGCTTTTTCCGATCTCAGTATTCAATGGTTTTGATGATAACTGTTTTGATAAGGAAACGGGCAAAATAATAAAAGGCAAAAACCCAGAGCTAGACTACTTTTACCCAACATCTACCTTGGTTACTGCTCCTGAAATATTGTTTTTTTGGGTGGCTAGAATGGCCATTGCTGGGTATGAATACTTGGATGAAAAACCTTTCAAAAACGTTTATTTAACAGGAATAGTAAGAGACAAACAACGTAGAAAAATGTCTAAGTCATTAGGCAATTCTCCTGATCCACTAGACCTCATAGCTGAATATGGTGCGGATGCTATTAGAACAGGGATGTTATTCACTTCTCCTGCTGGAAATGATTTGCTGTTCGACATGGATTTGGTAAAACAAGGGGCCAAATTCTCCAACAAAATATGGAACGCTTTTAGGTTAGTCAAAGGCTGGGAAGTAGATGAGACTTTGGATGGATCAGTCAATCAAACTTCAATTGATTGGTTTGAAGCTCGATTCAATCAAGCATTGGTTGAAGTAGAGGATCATTACAGTAAATTCAGGATGTCCGATGCTTTAATGAGTACCTACAAACTGATTTGGGATGATTTCTGTTCATGGTACCTAGAGATGGTTAAACCAGAATTTGGTCAACCAATATCGGCAGCCACTTTAGCAGCTACAACCGATTTCTTTGAACGTATCATGAAAGTGCTGCACCCAATTATGCCATTCATTTCTGAAGAAATCTGGTCAAATTTAGGTGACAGAAAAGAGGGCGAAGATATAATAGTTGCAGCATACCCAAAGGCTGAAGAATCTGACATTAAGATCATCGATGAAGCGAAACTGGCCTTTGATGTGATTTCGAATATTCGAAATACGAGGAGCTCCAATGGCATGTCTCCAAAAAATGCATTGGCACTTGTTATTAGAACGAAAAACGAAGCAGCTTTCGAAACATTCAGAAGTGTCATCATAAAGCTTGGTAACCTTGAATCAATGACTTTTGCTAATGAGAAAGTAGCAGACGCCTTAGGTTTTGTTGTTAAAGGAGATGAATTCTTCATTCCTGTTGAGATGGAGATTGATATTGAAAAAGAAAAGGAAGAAATCCATACTGAATTAAACCGAACCAAAGGTTTTCTGAAAAGCGTGATGGGCAAACTTGGAAATGAAAGATTCGTAAGTGGGGCTCCAGAGCAAGTTGTTGCGATGGAAAAGAAAAAGCAAGCTGATGCTGAAGCCAAAATTCAAGTGCTCGAAGAAAAGCTTAAAGGATTGAGTTAAGCTCAATCCTTTCACATTCAACTTTCACGGTTTCACCTTTATTTCTATCTTAGGATTTCAACCTTAAGATAGACTATGCGATTATTAACCACCCTTCTTTTTTCTCTAGTATTTGTTTTTTCATTGTCTGCTCAGAAAAAAGCCAAAGATGTATTGGCTTCAATAGAAGCAAAACAAGATAAATACGCAGCCATTGCCATGGAAATCTGGAATAACCCAGAACTTGGTTATCTAGAAGAAAACAGCTCCAAATTACTTCAGACAACTTTAGCAGATGCTGGCTTTAGAATCAAGACTGGAATTGCAGACATACCCACTGCATTCACCGCTGAGTTTGGATCTGGTTACCCAGTGATTGCTATTCTAGGAGAATTTGATGCGCTCCCAGGTGTTTCACAGAAAGCTATTCCTCATCGAGAGGCAGTTGTCGAAGGAGGTTCAGGTCAAGCATGTGGCCACCACTTATTTGGTACCGCTTCTACAGCTGCAAGTATTGCAGTTAAAGACTGGTTAACCGCAACCGGTACAAAAGGCACCATTCGATTTTATGGAACACCTGCAGAAGAAGGTGGTGCTGGAAAGGTTTATATCTCCCGTGCTGGTGCATTAGATGATGTGGATGCTGTTTTACATTGGCACCCAAGTAGTAGGAATGGCGCTGGAGCTACCTCTACACTGGCTAACAAATCTGCCAAATTTAGATTTTATGGTGAAGCGTCACATGCGGCGGCATCACCTGAAAGAGGTCGTTCAGCACTAGATGCTGTGGAATCAATGAATTATATGGTCAATATGCTTCGTGAACATGTACCAATGGAAACAAGAATTCACTATGTAATCACACACGGTGGAGAAGCACCAAATGTAGTGCCTGCTTTTGCAGAAGCCTTTTATTACGTTAGAAATCCAGATGTGGCCAATGTGAAGACAATCTTCGAAAAGGTAGTTAAAGCAGCAGAAGGAGCCGCTTTAGGCACAAATACCGAAATGAAATATGAAGTGATTCATGGACTTTACAATGTACTTCCCAATGAAACTTTAGCCCGTATCATGCATAAGAATTTGGAATTGGTTGGAGGCGTAGAATATTCTGAAGAAGACAAAGTATTTGCAAATGAGATTCTTAAAACATACCCAAATGTTAAGGTGTCACTTGAAAGTGCAAATCAAATTGCACCTTTTGTTGTTCGTGAAAAAGGAACAGGCGGATCTACCGATGTCGGAGATGTTAGTTGGTTGGTACCAACAGCAGGAATGGGAGCTGCAACATGGGTACCTGGTACTTCAGCACATACTTGGCAAGCAGTTGCTGCAGGTGGAACACAAATTGGAGTTAAGGGCATGATGGTCGCGGCCAAAACTATCACTTTAACAGCAATGGATATTTTTAATGATCCTGACGTAACCAAAAAAGCCAAAGAAGAATTACTGAAGAGAAGAGGATCAGATTTTGTCTATGAAGCCTTGATTGGTGATAGAAATCCTCCTTTGGATTACAGAAAAAAATAGACCGACTTGCAACTAAATCAAGGGAGCATTTCAGAAGTCTGGGGCAAGAAAAAGATAAAAAATCTATTTGCCCCTGTCGACAATGCCACCATTGTGCTTTTCCGAATCATGTTCGGTGGCATCATGTTTTGGGAAGTCACCAGGTACTTCAGATATGACTGGATTCCTCGGTATTGGATGGACCCATATTTCAATTTCAGCTATACACCCTTCAATTTTCAACCGCTGCCAGGTGATGGGATGATTTACTTATGGTATGCCTTGGGCCTACTGTCATTATGCATACTTTTCGGGGCTTTTTATAGGGTGAGCATTGTAATATTCTTTCTGCTCTTTACCTATACATTTCTATTAGAACAAGCGAGGTACCTCAACCATTTCTATTTAGTATGCATTGTCAGCTTTATACTCATGTTCATTCCAGCACATAGGAGTTTTTCCATTGATGCATGGCTCTCACAAAAGATAAGGTCGAAATACAATCCGGCATGGCAACTTTGGCTCATCAGATTTACGATAGGTGTACCTTATTTCTTTGGGGGAATTGCAAAAATAAATCCCGACTGGCTAAGGGGTTATCCATTGCACAATTGGCTTTTAGATGATTTAGATTTTCCGATTATTGGTAAATACTTTACGGAAGATTGGATGATCCTCATCATGTCCTATTCCCGCTTAATCTTAGACTTGGCTGTGGTCCCCGTATTGCTTTTTAAGAAAACAAGGGTCTGGGGTTTTATAGTAATATGTTCATTTCATTTAATGAATGATCAGCTCTTTTCTATCGGCATTTTCCCATGGTTTATGATGGCTGCCACGACCCTCTATTTCGCTCCAGAATGGCCGAGAAAAGCATTAAATTATATACTTCCAAAGAAGGGAGCGCCAGAACTACCTATAACTTCAGAATTTCAATACAACAAGAAAACATTCATTGTGTTGGTAATTTTCGTTACAATACTTGTGGTTACGCCCTTCCGACACCTGCTGATAAAAGGTAATGTCCTTTGGACTGAAGAAGGACACAAATACTCCTGGCACATGAAGCTAAGAGGCAAGTATGGAACAACTGAATTCTTAATTAGGAACAAGTACGATAGCGAAGTGGTGAAACTAAATAAAGATGGCTATTTGTACGATTGGCAAGATTCCAAAATGGAGGGTAACCCTATCATGATATGGAAGTTCGTACAATTCATGAAAAAGGAGCTTGAAATGATGGGCCAGGATGTTGAGATTTATGTTGAAGCCCAAGCATCCTTAAATGGTAGAGAATATGAATACATAATTGACCCCAATGTAGATTTAGCTTCAGTAAAAATGAAATTCTTCGGGCACAATGACTGGATACTGCCTAGTACAGTACCGTTGTCAATGCAACGATAAAGGTCTTTTCAATTATTCTCAATTAAATTATTCGGCCTTTCGCTGTCAAAGGTCCATGACATTATCCAATACCTGCTGCCGTCATGGTATAGTTGAATGCTATTAATTCCCCGTCCTCCTATTTTACCATTTTCAGTTGTTCGCCATTCATAAGTACTCCATACCTGAGTAAGGTGTCCAAATTCTTCCACTTTACGACTGGTCTCCTTTTCAAAAAAGCCTGTCCTTACTAATCCAGTAGCACTGTCGTGGTATTCTTTCAATGACATTGGCGCCACTGTTGCCCTTCCATCTTGATTCTCATCAATAAGCCAAATCTTAGCCGATGGCAAATGTAAATAGTGGTCCCTGTCCCAGTCTCGTTCTTGTCCTTTTGGCCCAGAAACAACTTCATAATAGGCCTTGATGATTGCATCAAGAGAAACTACATCTTTTCCATATTTATCATTGTTGCTTCCAGATTGTGCCAACGAATCTTGGGCCAGAAATCCAATAATAATGATCGAAAAAGTAATTTTAAAAAAGCATCTAAACATTCTAAATATCGTTTGGTTAATCAATAGGGTTATGCTCATCCGACTCTCGATGAGGTTGAAAAGGAATTTTAAGAAGATTGCCTAAACTTTCATTCTCTACTGACTCCATGTGTGTATCCACACCGTAAATCAATTTTTTAGTATCCTCCACTTGGGCATAAGTACCAAATAAACGATCCCAAATGGAAAAAATATTACCAAAATTCCTATCAGTTAAAGGTCGCTGAAAATGGTGATGTACTTTATGCATTAGAGGCGTAACGAAAACATAAGACAAAGCGCTATCCCATTTTTTCGGGAAATTGATGTTGGCATGCGTAATATGCGCAAATAGTACTGAAAGGCTCTGGTAGATCATTATCAACCACATAGGAGCACCAACAATTAAAACTGCAATTAGTGTAAAGCCTATTCTTATTAATGTTTCACCCGGATGATGACGAAGACCAGAAGTCACATCAATGTTTTTATCACTATGGTGCACTAGATGAAATTTCCACATCCATTTCACTTTGTGCTCAATCAAATGGGCACAATAAGCACCGATCAAATCCATTAACAACAACCCGACAATTAATTGAGCCCACAGCGACATGTCCACCAGATAAATCAAACCAAATTGATTAGTAGCCACAAAATCACTTGTAATAAGTAATAACGTAGCTAATCCAAATCCAATAATTGCAGTGGTCAAAGTAAAAAATAGGTTCAGGCCCGCATGGTTAATTTTCTTGTACTGAAAAGAGAATAATGGCAATACACCTTCTAATACCCAAAAGACTACTACCCCACCAATTAAAATGAAAGCCCTGAATACTGTAGGAATGTCAGAGAAAAATGAAATGATCCAATCCATCTCATAAATATATTCCGAGACTAGCTCAATTCCTATTTCAAACAATCTTGACTCGTTTCGCTTTTGAATTTGTTATCTTTCAGCTATAGCCACAATAGCATGAAACTAAA
>Ga0209223_10001284_pt1 | contig 27728 bp, 20 predicted proteins | sample COG_06_FD_184750 | JGI IMG/M metagenome (GOLD analysis project Ga0209223, IMG submission 184750) | Pelagic Microbial community sample from North Sea - COGITO 998_met_06 (SPAdes) (version 2) | ecosystem: Environmental > Aquatic > Marine > Neritic zone/Coastal water | place: Helgoland, sampling...
TGCTAACAAAACAATAGGAACTTTTGCAGCTGCCGTATACGCATTATTGGGAGGATACTTTCAAATACAATCAATAACGTTGTTTTTTATGAAAATGATAAATAAAATTCTAATTATGCTTGTTGGACTCATTACAGGTTTCTGGGCGATTGCTTGGTTTTTCCCTCCTGCAGCAATAGCGGCCGTATCTACAACTGTTATTATGCTTGCGCTTTTGATTCCCACATTAATACTAAAAACACACTTTGGTGACATAATGGAGTTATCAACAGGCACACCTCCAGGTGTTCCAAGTTGTTTTTCGGGTAACACTTTATTGAAACTTAAAGATAATACATACAAAAAAATATCGGATATAAATTTAAATGATGTATTAATTGACGGTTCAATAATCACAGCAAAAATGAAAGCATCATCGCACGACCAAGAAATATATGAACTTGATAATATAATAGTTACTGGTAATCATAATATTTTTCACAGTATTAAAGGGTGGATTACAGCAAAAGAACATCCGGATAGTGTATTAGTTAATAATTTTAAAGATCCGTTTGTTTATTGTATTAATACAAATACGAAGACAATAAAAATAAATGGTAATACATTTGCCGACTGGGATGACATTGATGATGATGATATTAGTAAATTAAAAAATAATTTCTCTCTGCCAACCGATTTTAATCCAGAAGATATACATAAATATTTTGATGCTGGTTTTCATCCCAACATGAATTTAAAACTTGAAAATAATAATATTGTAAAAATTAAAGACATTAAAGTTAACGATATTCTTAATAATGGGGAGCGCGTTTGCGCGGTTGTTTCAATTGATAAGAAAAATATGTCAAAAATGTATGATTTTAGTATAGATGCAACCAACGTGTTAACGTGCACAAAAAATATTAATATTTTAAAAAATAATATGAATACCAATAATACTACCAACTTAAAAGGTATTGAAATACATGATGATTGTTTACAGTTATATCATTTAGTTACAGATAAAAAATGTTTTGAAATTAATAATGTTTGTGTTGGAGATTACAATACAAGCATCGAGAAGTTTTTATAAAAATTTACTTATTTAGGTAAATTATTATCTATGTAAAATTTATAACAAATGGAAATAACTATTTTTGGTAATAAAATGCGTTTGGAACTTATTATATTAACTATTTTCATTGCTAATTTTATTTCGCTTAATTTAATATGCACCTGTGCTGGTGGTATTACAAATTTATTTAATATTGTAATGCGGTTTTTATCTCAACTTTTAACGGGTAATACTGAAACATTTCAAACCAATCTTGGTGCTTCGGAATTAGATTACACAATCGGTGCTGGTGTAGAAGGTACATATGAAAAACCTACCGAAGATTACAATCCATACTCTCATTTAGAAAATAATGTTGGAACCCCCAAACCATTATCAGAAGGTCAAATGGACGTTTTTGCCGGAAATAAAGTTAGTCCTGATTGCTGTCCGTCTCATTACAGTAATAAAGATGGTTGCATGTGCTCCACTCCGGAACAAATGAAATATTTAAGTGAGCGTGGTAGCAACAATAAAGAGTAAATAATATAATATATTCTAAACAAAAAAATATATTATAAACAAAAAAATATTTTATAAACAAAATTTATTTATTAATAGTTAAATTAGTGTTTTACATGTACATCATGTGCTGCCATGTGTTTGGTTCATCTTGTTTAATTAATTTGTCTACTAATTCGTTATCTATGGTAATTGGAAATTTAACAACTACGTCCAAGTCTTTTTTAAATATATTTTCTTCTGGTTTCATCAATCTACAAAGATTTAATTTTGTATAAATTATTTCTAAACACCTTTTAAGATTTCTTACACCTGCCTCTTTATCGGTATATTTTTCAATAATATAATGTATAATTTTATCTGGTATAATGATGTCCTCATTATTAAATCTTACTTGATTTTGTATGTCGGACATCAAATAATCTTTTGCAATAACAGTTTTCTCTTTTAAATCATAACCCTTGGTTTGTATTCTATACATACGGTCTCTTAAAATCGGATTAATTTTTGATTCATCATTGTAACTGAAAATAAACATGCATCTGCTTAAATCAAAGTCTAATTCCGAAAAATACTTGTCATGAAACTTACTATTTTGTGTAGTATCTGTCAAATGTGTCAAAATTCCTATAATTTCTTCACCTTTGGGCGTATCACTCACCTTGTCCAACTCATCAAAATATATAATTGGATTCATACATTTACTTTTTACCAAGATCTCTACAATCTTTCCCCAAGTAGACCCCTCATAAGTATAAGAATGACCTTCCAAGAAACTGGAGTCTGTTGCTCCGCCCAAAGCAATGAAAGCAAAATCCCTGTTTAATATTTTACTGATGCCTTCTTTTACTAATGTAGTTTTGCCCGTTCCCATTGGTCCTTTAATCGCAATAGAGGTTCCAATCGAATTAGGATTAGATATCCATTGCCCAATCATCTGCATTATTTGTAGTTTAGCATCATTTAAACCATACACTGCATCATCAAGAATTTTTTTAGCACCTCCCATAAAATTATGACACTTTTCTATACCATCGTCTATTGTCAATGGAATATTGTCATATTTACCAAATGGAATTTGCATAAATGTATCGATCCAATTTTTAATTTTATGATACTCTCCTGCTCCCTGTTCAAGATACTTCAAAGAGTTAATTTTTTTATATGCCAAAGCTTTCATTTCAATCGGAATGTCCGAATCTAATAATGCCAATCTATATGGTTTATCTATCTCTCCATATTCCATAATTTCTTTTACTTGTTTCAATACCAATTCTTGCTTCTCAACGCTCATATTATCTTTGAAAAATTTAATATCGTTTAATGTTTTTTTTTCACTCAACAACTTTTTCAATTTACTGGCATTTTTAGTTCTTTGTTTCAAATTTTTTTTCTTATTTTTCTTATTAAAATCCTTCTCTTTGGATTTAATATCTTTTATAATAGATTTCATTACATCATTGTTCTTGTCTTCTTCAGGCAATTCTTTCAACATATCGTCGAACTTTTTAAATACCTCTTCATCGCCCAATGATGATTTATTTTTATCTTTTTTATCTTTTTTATCTTTTTTATCTTTTTTATCTTTTTTATCTTTTTCATCATCTTCAGTTTCTTCGTCATCCTCACCTTCATCCTCTTCTTCATCCTCTTCTTCATCCTCCGTTTCATCCTCCGTTTCATATTCATCCGTTTCTTCGTCGTATTCTAAATTAGGATCACCAATAGTAAATATTATGTTAAATTTATTACCGTTTGATAATAATTCGTCTAACTGATCCTCATCGCTATATTCATCATCAGAATCTTCGCTGTATTCGCTATCAGATTCATCAGATTCATCTTCACTATCATTTAATTTGGGTATTTCATCGTCGCTCTCCTCTTGTTCGCTCTCCCCCTGTTCGCTCTCCTCTTGTTCGCTCTCCTCTTGTTGTTTCTTTTTTTTTCTATTAGTTTTTAGCTTAGAATTTTTTCTTAATTTCTTTGGTTCAGTAATATTTTTTTTATCTTTTAAATTATTGAGACTATCACTTTTTTTTAAAACTTTCTTATCTTTATCTGATTTCTTATCTGATTTCTTATCTGATTTCTTATCTGATTTCTTATCTGATTTCTTATCTGATTTCTTATCTGATTTCTTATCTTTATCGGCATTAATAATTTTATTTTGCATATATTTTGATGGAAACATTTCCTGAATTAATTTTAAATATTTATCATGATTAAAATCTTCGTCTATTTCTTCGCTATCACAATCTTCATCCGAAGACGATTCATTATTTTTATAAGAATCGTTTGAAATTTTTTTAGATTTAGAGCGAGTATTATAGAAATGTTTTTTCTTTTCTTTCGACATATTATTTAGTTAATTAATATATTTTTATATATTATTTTTACTTCAATTTTATAATTTAATAATAATAATAATTTTATAATAATTTTATAATAATTTTTATTTAATTAAATTATAATATTATAAAATTGAACCGAAACTATCTAAATATATATTTATGTATTATAAGAAGGATGACCCAAAATAATGATACAATCAATAAACATAATTCTTCAAAAATTTTAGGAATCCAATTTAGTATTTTATCGCCAGAAGAGATTCGTAATGGTTCGGTATGTCAAATTACAAGCCGCGACACATATATTAATAATAAACCTGTAATTAATGGACTATTTGATCCAAGAATGGGTGTATTAGAACCAGGGTTAATATGTCCTACCGACGGACTTAATTATATGCAAACGCCTGGTTATTTTGGTCATATTGAGCTTGCGCGTCCGGTATTTTACATACAATACTTAACCTCGATTATTAAAATTCTTAGATGTACTTGTGTGAAATGTAGTAAATTGCTCATCAGCAAAGAATCATACAAGCATTTCTTGAACGATTCGCCCGATGTTAGATGGAATAATGTGTTTGCACTCGCAAGTAAGATTAAACGATGTGGCGAAGATACTAATAATGGGTGTGGATGTAAACAACCAAACAAAATTAAAAAGGAAGGTTTAGCTACATTAATTGCTGAATGGGATGAAATTGACGGCATAGATAAAAATGAAAATCCCGAAAAATTAATACTTCATATGACACCCGAAGTTGCTCTTACCCAATTAAAACGTATATCGGATGAAGATATTACTTTTATGGGGTTTAGTCCTCTGTGGTCGCGCCCAGAATGGATGGTATGCCAGGTTCTTGCAGTTGCGCCACCAGCAGTAAGACCGTCGGTAAAGCACGATTCACAGCAGCGAAGTGAAGATGATATTACTCACATAATTGTAAATATTATTAAAACAAATAAAACACTTCAAGATAAAATTAATATCAACGCAAAGGGGGAAATTTTACAAGATTGGAGCACATTGCTACAATATCACATATCTACGCTTGTAGATAATAATATACCTGGTGTAGCTGTTGCTGCGCAACGTTCGGGCAGACCTCTAAAATCAATTAAAGAACGATTGAACGGAAAAGGTGGGCGCGTTCGCGGTAATCTTATGGGAAAGAGAGTTGATTTTTCAGCAAGATCCGTAATTACACCCGATCCAAATCTTTCGATCAATGAGCTGGGCGTTCCTAAAAAAATTGCATTAAACTTAACTCGTCCCGTTACGGTTAATAAATTAAATATTAACTTTTTAACAAAAGTTGTTCAAAATGGTCCGGATATATATCCGGGAGCAAAAATTCTAAATCGGTTAAATGGTAACAGTATTTCCTTGCGATATGTTGATAGGGACTCTATTAAACTAAATTTCGGCGACGTAGTTCATCGCCACATGATGAATGGTGATGCTGTCCTATTTAACAGACAACCAACATTGCACAGAATGTCTATGATGTGCCACATCGTTCGTGTTATGAACGTTGGTGATACGTTTCGCATGAATGTAGCAGATACAAAACCATACAATGCTGATTTTGATGGCGATGAAATGAATATGCACATGCCTCAAGACATAGAGTCTGAGTCGGAACTTAGAAATTTGGCCGCGGTTAAGTGGCAGATAATCAGTCCGGCAGATAATAAGTCGATTGTTGGTATTTTTCAAGACTCCCTATTGGGTTCATATCGCTTTACCAGAGAAAATATCAATTTCACTCATCGCGAAGCAATGAACTTATTAACAGTCATCAAAAAACTTGATATTTCTAAAATATTAAACAAAGAATCTATTTCCAGTTTTGATATAATCTCACAAATTTTACCTCCAATGTCTATGAAATACAAGACATCTGGATTTAAAGATACTGATGATTATTCTAAATCAAATGGCGTGTTAGAAATACAAAATGGTACTTATGTAAGAGGTCAAATGAACAAGGGTGTATTTGGTGCGGGTTCTGTTGGTTTGCTTCAGCGATTGTGTAATGATTTTGGTAACGATGCTTCGTCTGAATTTGTCGATAATTTACAGAATATCGTTACCGAATATATGAAAAGTAGTTCTTATAGTGTCGGTATAAGCGACTTAATAGCAAATAAAATAACTATTAATAAAATTAACGATGTAATTATATCAAAGAAAAAAGATGTTCAGACATTAATCGACAAGACACACCTGGGTATTTTTGAAAATAAAACAGGTAAAACTGACGAGGAAGAAATTGAAACACAAATTAATAATATATTGAGTCAGGCGCTTACAGAAGCCGGTAAAATCGGTCGTAATAGTTTACAGAGTGATAATCGTTTTGTTATTATGGTAGATGCCGGATCTAAGGGCAGCGCTCTTAATATTTCACAAATGACATCTTGTGTGGGCCAACAAAGTGTAGACGGTAAAAGAATTCCGTATGGGTTTACTAACAGAACTCTTCCGCATTATAATAAATTTGACAATTCGCCGGAAGCCCGCGGATTTGTTGAAAGCTCTTTCATATCGGGATTAACCCCACAAGAATTATTCTTTCACGCAATGGGTGGCCGAGTAGGTCTTATCGATACTGCTGTTAAAACATCCCAAACTGGTTACATTCAACGACGATTGATCAAAGGTATGGAAGATTTAAAAGTAGAATATGATATGACCGTTAGAAATAGTAAAAATAAAATTATACAATTCTCTTATGGGGATGATAATTTTGATACTATAACAGTTGAAAATCAAAAATTACCGCTTGTATCAATGTCACTGGAAGATATTTATTTACATTTTGACATGTCAACAGACAAAAATGTGTTATTATATACAAGCGACACACTTAAGCGAGTTAAAAAACAAAAAACTGAGTTAAATAAAAAATGTAAAAGTATGATAGAAACTTTTATTGAAGCCAGAAGTGAAATAATTAAGAAGGTGTTTAATAATAACGATTCTGACCTTATTCATATGCCTATCGCTTTCACACATTTAATTAATAATATTCAAGGGCAACAATCTATAAATATCAATTCTCTTGTTGATATTACTCCATTGGAAACATTTGAACTTATTGAAAATGGTTTAAAACGTCTTCAAAGTTTACATTATATTAACCCGAATCAATTATTTGAAATAGTATACTATTATTACTTGACTCCTAAAAATCTACTTCTAATTAAAAAATTAAACAGAAAATCCATTAGTCTGCTGATAGAAAATATTATATACAAATATAAAAAATCTATTGTAGCACCAGGTGAAATGGTTGGTATGATTGCAGCGCAAAGTATCGGTGAACCAACAACCCAAATGACACTTAATACATTTCATTTTGCTGGCGTTGCCAGTAAGTCAAATGTAACGCGTGGTGTTCCTCGTGTCGAAGAAATCTTATCCTTGTCGGAAAATCCCAAAAATCCATCTTGTACGATCCATTTATTTCCGGATGAAGAAACAAGTATCGACAATACTGAAATTATTAGACATCGCATAGAGCATACGAAATTGTCCTCTATTGTTAGTAAAATTCAGATTTGTTTTGATCCAAATAAAGATGCATCTTTAATCGACGAAGACAATATATTGCTGCAAAAATATAATAAATTTGAAAATATGATCGACGAATGTAATAATAACAGTGAGGATGAGAATGATAAATCTAAATGGATAATCAGAATAGAATTAGATAAAGAAGAAATGTTATACAAAGACATCAATATGGACGACATTCATTTCGCAATTAAAAACATATATAATGATGAGATTGAGTGTATTTACAGTGATTACAATGATGATAAATTAGTTTTCAGAATAAGATTGATTAACGCTATTAAAAAAAGCGCAAACAAACAAAAATCGTTAGATCAATCAGACGAAATATATAAGTTGAAAACATTTCAGGATCATTTGTTAAATAAGATGGTTCTTAGAGGTATTAAAAATATCGACAGAGTTATTCCTCGTAAAATAATTAATACTGTCAAACAAGAAGAAGGTCAGTTTGTCAAGAAAGATATTTGGGTTTTAGATACAGTAGGAACTAATTTGTTAGAGATTTTAAATCTTGATTACATTGATGTTAATAGAACTTATACCAATGATATACGAGAGATCAAACGAGTTCTTGGCATAGAAGCCGCGAGGCAAGCAATATTCAATGAGATCACAGATGTAATGGAGCACGACGACACTTACATTAATTATCATCACGTCGCATTATTGTGTGACAGAATGGCGTGCAACGATAAGATGGTTTCCATTTTCCGTCACGGCATTAACAATGATAATATTGGTCCAATTGCGAAGGCGTCGTTTGAGGAAACGCCGGAAATGTTCTTGAAGGCTGCAAGACACGCGGAGCTCGATACTATGCGAGGTGTATCAGCAAATGTTATGTGTGGTCAGGAAGGATACTTTGGAACAAGTGCTTTTCAAACCATGCTTGATATTAATAAATTTACAAAACTAAAAGCTGAACAAATTAATTTACAATCAAATACAGAGATTATTGAGAATAGTTTTATGAACATTGAAAATAAAGATGATCCTTGCAGTATGAATAATTTAACATTTGAAAATAATGTAGAAAATTTAAATGCAACTAATACGGGACAAGTAAATGATTATGAACCAGATTTTTAGATTATTCGATTATTCGATTATTCGATTATAACATATAACAGTAGCTTAATAATAATTCACATAAATAATAATAATAATAATAATAATAATAATGATAATAATAATATTATCATCATTATTAATAACTGTATATAAATATAAATATAAATATTGTATAAATAATATTATGAACTCATTTGGATTTATTTTATCATATTTTTTATTAAATGAAAAACTTTATAATACAAATGAGATGAAAGAAAAAATACAAAACAATATCCAATACATTTTATATAATGATATAATTAATTCGTTATCACATAGTTATATCTTTGCTGATGATTTTTATAATTATTTTACAAATAATAAGTTTAATTTTATAAAAAAAAATTTTATAAATCCATTATTTTTATCAAAAGATACTTGTGATTATAATATTGATATTTTTAGAAAAACGCAAAAGGTTTATTATGCTATGTCCAAAATAGCAAGAATGTATAAAATTAAAAAGTCAAAATTTTTTGACGTGGATAATGATCTATTATTTAACTCTTTTGACGATTTACCAAAAAGTATTATATTAACTTTGTATGACGATAAAACACGAACTATTTATAAATTCCGCATCTCAGATTTAATAAATATAATTTCTACTGCTCTAACATATGCACCCAGTTTTTTTTCTGAACCTCAAACTATTAAAAATCCATATACAAATATAGAATTTACAAAGGCACAATTATACACGATATATTACAAAATTAAAAGTAGCAGCTATAATTTACCTACTATTTTTCATTTTTATTTTTTAAATAATTTTAATCTATTAGATTTTCGTAAAAATTGTGACTGCTATATTCGTGAGCAAGTAATCGATGATTTTGTTATTAATGGTAATGTTATAAAAAAACATAAATATATTTTACAAATGTTTGAAGAATATAATTATATAGGTATTGTCATTGACAAAGATTTTCCAAAAAAAACGCTTGTTAACACGTTTAATGATTATATCATAGATTATTTAACAGAATGCTATTCTTTTAATAATATATTAAGAACGATTTCTAAAAGAAACTTAAAAAAAAACTTAAAAAAATTTAAAACTTTAAATCCAAAATACGGAAGAAAAATATACAAAATAAACAAAGAGTTTAATATTAATAATATTATAACAAATAATACAAATTCTAATGACATAAGTAACAATATTTTTATTTTTGGAAATACTAATAATACTAATAATAATACTAATAATAATACTAATAATAATACTAATAATTATGAATATACTTTTGTGGATAATGTAATTGAAGAAACTCCAATAAGCAATACTATTAGAAGAAATAAAAGAAATGGTAGAAATGGTAGAAATGGTAGAAATGGTAGAAATGGTAGAAATGGTAGAAATGGTAGAAATGGTAGAAATGGTAGAAATGAGAGTATTGATTCTCACATCACAAGCAATAATAATAATAATAATAATAATAATAATAATAATAATATTATTTTGTCGGCTGCGTTTTCTAATATAATTAGTAATTATACTGATTATGTCGATCAAATACCTATTTCAGATGAGTATATATCAACAGACGATGACGATGATTCTGATGATACCGATGGTTCAGATGATACAATTAATATAAATAATGATACTGAAAGTGAGAGTGATATTGACAGTGATACTGTGAGTGATAGTGATATTATGAACGATAGTGCAACGTCAACGAGTAGTGAAAATTAAAATAGAAGTGAAAATTAAAATAGAAGTTAAAAAATATAATTATTAATATTATTAATTATATAGTTATTTATATTTAATTACTGTAAAATTGGTTCTACTGTTCCGTGTGTGTTATATTTTACAAAGTCATTTTTAGTTACAGGTATAAGATTCTCGAAATATTCTTGGTTTAAATTGCTATCTAATAATAATATTTCGTTATCCGATAATTGAAGTTTAACATCTGTAAAATTCAAAAAAGATTTGGGTTCTAATATAAATGATCTTATGCCATGATATCTAACTAATTCGTCGGATAATCTTCCATAATAAATTTTCTCATTATCCTCATTATTCAATAAATTTTTATTCGGTATTAATAATTTACAATTTTTATCCTTCCTACTATAAAAACATGGAGTGTTACAATTTTTACTCTTTTTAACATAACAGTTTGTTATATTTGTTAAACTATTAATTATATTATCTTCATAATGTGAAAAGGAAACTTTATTTTTTAACAATTTTGTTATTATTTTTTCGATTTTTCTCAATTTCGTATAATATAACATTTTGTTTGAATTTATTATCTTTTCCATCTCCGATTTTATTTCTATATTTTTATAATCGTTTATTACTATTCTTAATGTGCTTCTAAAAACACTATAAAAATTATTTTCTAATTTTATTTTATTAATATACACATTTCTCTCCTCATCAATATCATCGTTTGTCAGCGACATAGCATCAATTACTACATGACTATTTTCTTTAACAACGTCTAAATCGTCCTTATAGTTCGGTTCGGGTAATACAGGAATAAATTGGTTAGTCTGTGTTATTACCCCTATTACAACTTCATCTTCAATAACTTTTAAACTCGGTTTACACGGAATATTTGTATCTGATAACTCGTGCATGTTATTTAAAAACTCTTTTGTATCTTCATAAGATATTGCAAACTGATTATCAATATATATATAATCGATATCAACCATTAATGCAGAAGGTAAACACGGAACTAAACAAGTTTTATTATCATTAGTAACTAACAAACCAATTGTTTTGCCGTTATAATTAATTACCTGTTTAAATTTTTTAAAACCAATGTCTTTTAATATATCTAATAATTCGCGCAATATTATATTTTTTTTAAAATTGTATATTTTCAATTTTTTTGGGTTACATTTATTTTCAAAAGATTTTTTTACTATCTTAAAAAATTCTTTTATATTATCGATGCTATTATTATTATTAAAAAAATTATTTCTTTGTATTTCCGTCAAGGTATCTGTCTTTTCTCTATCCATTCGCTGTATGATTGGCTCGTAAATATTTTCGTTCTTTAATATTAATATTGTGTTCTTGTTTGGATCAAATATATTATTTGAATAATGATTAGACGGGCAAATTATTTGAATATTATTTGTAACGTCGTCGTCTGCAAATTCTAATATTACCATATTTAAACCGTCGGGAAACAATTTTTCATTTGGCATACATATTAAATCCCATAAATAATTATAATCTATTATATTCGTATCATTATTAATGTAATTTTTAAAATTATTATATGAGCTTATTACCTTCTTTAATAAGTGAAGTTGTTCTGGATTTTCCAAATTTGTATTATTATACAATACCGAATCTTTATGATCATTTATATTTACTTCCATATTGGCATCAAATAATTGAATTAAATTACCATTTTGTAGTGTCATAAAATTATCTATGTTTAATGCGGCAAGTAATTTTTTTTTCATTTTTATAACCGAAACTGTATTTTTTTTATTTCTACTTATCGACCAATATTCCGCTATTACCGAGATAAAAGACTGTTTTTCATTAAACTCTACACCATATCTTAAAAGGCATTTTGTATTTGTTATTAATTTATTATCATAATTAATTTGACACTTATTGCCTTTAATTTGTAAAAAATTATGAATTTGTATTGGCATGAATCCGTATTTACCTTGTTCGAGTGGAAATGAAGTTGACGACATAATATAGTCTGTATTTTTTTTACTTGATTTTGGTTTTTTTAATAAATTTTTATTTGTATTTTCTTCATTATTATCTTGTAAACATTCTTCTCTTCTTTTTGATTGAGCTGGTTGACTCCATCTTTCATTATGAAAACAGCACGCCATACATTTATCTTTGGGGTGTTTATTTTTTCCCAAAAATCCAGGAACATAATCAATATATTTACCATCTTTATCAACGTGTTTTTTTGATTTAAATTCATATATATTTGCCCCTTCTGGTATTACAGTAGCTTTTTCTGGTATAATATTACCATATTTACCGGATTTAACTTGTTCTTCAGTTAGACTAATATTTCTTTTAATATCCCAATATCTTGGACATATATAAGAATATTTTTTATCTTTATCGCTTCCAAATTTAACGATTTGCTTATATGAACCAGGACTTTCTTTATCAATTTTTTCAACTTCGCTATCTGTCAATATAATAGGTTGACGTCTATCCGAAAAAGGGCACATTCTGGAGTATTGATTAAATTTTTTATTTTCTATTTTTCGCAAATATAATGTTGGTTCTAATTCATTTAATTTATCAAAAAATAAATTTCCTTTAGATGTACGTAATTTTTTGCCAGTAATATCAATATCTAAATCTTCTTCATTTTCTTCCTCTGGATCCGGAGTATCGTCTCTGGCACCACCCATCATGTCGCCCTCGTCTGTGTTTGCATCTTCGCCATCCCCTTCGAGTTCTTCTTCTTCTTCCTCGCTCATCAACGAAAAGTCATCATCGCTCTCGGCATCTGTATAATAACCAGCGTGTTCTATTTCTTTTACCTTCTCTATTTCCTCTTCTACTATAATTTGTTTAGTATTGCATAATTTTTTATATTCCGAATTGTTTGATATATTGCTTATCTCTGGAAATTGTGTTATGATTAATAAAGATTCCAAATAAATAAAAATGCTGTTTAAATAATTGATATTATCAATACCATTAATTAATATATTTAATTTATTATCATAACTCCCCTTAGTCATTACTATTGAAAGACCCGGATTACTTCTAATTTTTATTCTACGGTTATTCGTTTCTAATAGTTGAAAAACGCTTATTATCTCTCTTATTTCATTTTTTGCATCTTCTATTTGTATATTAAAATTATTACTATATTCTGTTTCTATATCTTCCATTAATTCGTCGTTTCTCAACATATCTAAAACGAAAATCTCCTTGCTATCCATCTCATTATAGTTTGATACTCGCTTATATCTTAAATAAATATCATTTTTAATGTCGTGATTTATTATATTGAATACGCTCGACAAACAACCAATGTTTTTCTTCAAATTAAGTTTTTTACTTAATTCAATTATTAATTCATAATCAATATTTATAATTTCCACATTATCGTCTTTAACAGATGAAAATAATTTTAAATTATAACCACTCTGCGATAAATGTGTTTTTAATATTTCTAATATAGGATTTACACTCTTTTGTATTAAATCGTCGATATATTCATACGTTACACCTTTTTTAAATTCACTCTTGATTAGTATATTTCCCTTATTATCAATTTCACATATCACATCTAAAAGTTCATTTTTATAATTATGTTGTATATATAAACCGACTTGCTTTATCTTGCCTACTGTTTTTGATAATTTTATTATTATTGCTTTATTTAAATATGGAATTTTAGAACCATTTAACGCCAAGTTATCGCTATATAATTTATACATTTTATCTTGTCTGTTACCATAATTTAACTTAATAAAAGGAACTGTTTTTGTTGCTGGTATTAACTTAAATACCATATCCAATGGTAAATTTAATTTATTGTTTTGTCGCAATTTAATATGGATTTTTTTAATTCCTTTATCTATGTAATCAATATTTTTATTTTTATTTAAATGTATGCTGTTCAAAAACTTAATATTTTGTAGTTTTCTTTCGAATATTTCATTTTTTACCTTATCTTGTGATAATTGTATTAAATCATTTCTTTTATTTAAAAATTGTTCTTTATTTGTAATTTTATTTTCAATTAAAAATGGATAATAAATATTAAACATATCTTCTTCATTGACATTATTTTTCTCATTAAAATCTAACACATCTAAAGCGTTGCACAGAAATATTATATTTTCGTTTATTACTCCTCGTTCCATTAAAAGTTCATTATTTGTTGTGGGTATTTTCTTATTAAAAATATCAATTAATTTATTATCTATAAGATAAGGGTTCACTATATACATATTTTTATCACTATATTCTTGTCCTAATGGTATATATATTAACGATTCTTTATCGTCTAAATTTAATTTTATTAAATCATTAAAGTTGTATACATCTTTTGTTTCTAACATATCAAGATTGGTGTCTGAATTTTCTATATTATATAATAAAGTTATCATATCTTCTTTTAAAATCTCTCCGTTATCATTTATGTTTTCATAAATAATATTTGTATCTAATTGTTTTTTTTGTTGAATAAATAAATAAAGTTCTTCAAATGACAATTCTAAATTAGAATATTTTATAAATTTTTTCTTAATTGTTTCTATACTATCGTCAATATAAAGCATCTCATTTAAAAATTCTATTTCTATATTATCTTTAATTAACTTTTGAATAAATTCTTTACTAAAAAGATTCTTAAATAACTTATCATTTGGATTTGATTTAAATTTTTTTTTCAATTCATCATTAGTTTTTTTTATTTCATTTCCTATAAAAATATACAATTTATCTATCGCATTATTTTTAACATATGCAATTTTATATATTTGAGACATTTATATAAAAATATACTATATTATTTTATATAAATGAGTTTTAAATTAATAGTGGCAGTATCTAAAAATTATGGTATCGGTATAAATAACGAATTACCTTGGAACATTAGTGAGGATTTAAAACATTTTTCTAAAACAACTAAGGGTAACGGTAATAATGCTATTGTTATGGGACGCAATACGTGGGATAGTTTCAACGGTCGCCATCTTAAAAAGAGGGATCATCTAATTTTATCTACATCTTTAAGTATTGATAATACATCTTCCTATGCCGATGCCGATGCAGAGATTATTAAATCGTTTTCTACTATTGATAATGTTATTGATTTTATTAATAATAAAAAATATGAAGATGTTTGGATTATTGGCGGAGAGAGCATTTATAAATCATTTCTTGAATTAAACTTAATTAGCGAATGTTATATTACTTTTGTTGATAATTCATATGAATGTGATACCTTTTTTCCAATTGATTTATTAAAAGAATGGAAATTCGACGAACCTGTATTTGTGAACACTAAACAAAATTTTGATGTTTATGTTAAACGATTTTATAAATCATAGTAAGGATTATCTGTTATCTTCATACCACAATAATTTTTAGGATCCTCTTTGTAATCTTCGGGTTTATAGACTCCTATTATTTCTGCTTCTTCTAATAAAAATTTGAAGTTATTCCAAAACTCTTCGTTATGACCTATGCTCTTAGATGCGATGTGTGATAATTCGTGTATTGCTACAAACGTTAATGTATTTAAATCAATTAATTTACCTCCATTTTTTTTTGTATTCAAACAAAAAGCAAGTTTTTCACCTTTATTTTGACTATACGCAGTATACTCACTTGTCGGTAACGTTTCATATATTTTTTTTGGATTAAACTTACTTACAAGTCTTTTACAATTTGCTCTATCTGGATATTTTTTCCCTACATGTTTAACTAACTGTTTTAATTTAACATTCACATTTGCTAATTTATCTGCTGCTAATTTTAATTTATTTCTCTCACGAACACAATATTTATTTCCATCAACGTCTGATATAATACATTTTAAGTGGAAATAATCGGATTCTTTGTATATACGATAGGTTATTACCAAAACAAAAAATATTATGGTATATCCTAAAATGTTAATTTCCATATATATTAAATTAACATTCTAAAGTATTAAAAATTAAAAATTAAAAATTTTTAATTATTCATATAATTATTGATTGCACGAGCCTAATTCTAACGGGACGCGCCCAGTCTCGGGTTCGATTGTTGTATTCATCCATGGACTGACATTGTTTGTTGGGTTCGGATGCTCCGAGCGAATCTGTAAATTCGCGTTGCGAAGCGAACTGCCTACAGTATCTATGCCAGTGTGATAACCGGCTTTTAATAAGTTTACGTTATTAAGATCGCCAGTTCCAACCGGATTTAACTTTGACCACTCGTTATTTTGGTCAGCCGGTAATAATTCTTCCGGATTGCTGCCAGTAACCTCCGAATTAATAGATGACTCATTAACATCGGCAAAGTCGCCATTATCATCTCCTGGGTTTGAATCGGCCGGCGCGTTGAATTGATCAGGCGCTAACGGTGTAAGAGTCTCATCAGAAGTTTGTTTTCTTTTGGTAATTTGATTAATTAAAATAATTAAACCAATAATTCCAACTAATCCGATTAGAAATTCCGGTTTAAGACAAGATTTAAGGCTTTTCGGGAATTTTTTTAAAAAACTCATTATATAAACTTAACGATAAAATATTTTTTTAAATTTATTTAATTTATGCTAAAGATATTTAATTTATGCTAAATATATTTAATTTTCTATATTATAAAATTCTTCTTCTTCTTCGGAATCATCAATATCGTCCAACATATATTTTGTCTTAATATTTTTAGCTTCTAAAAATGTATTTAACGCTTCTTTGCGCGACTGTTTTGCGCGTATCATCATTTCTTTATACATATTATAATAGACCTCTTGTGGTTTTACTAATTTCAATGGATCTCCTTGCGGTATTTCTATATTTATTTCTTCGATACCATTAATTTTTTCTAAAGTATCAATATTTATCTCATTTAAATCAATATTTAATACACCATTTTTTGGTTCTTCAACATGTTTCTCAATTTCATCGTCATTAATTGGTTCATCGTCATTAATTGGTTCATCGTCATTAATTGGTTCATCGTCATTAACTGGTTCATCGTCATTAACTGGTTCATCGTCATTAACTGGTTCATCGTCATTAACTGGTTCATCGTCATTAACTGGTTCATCGTCATTAACTGGTTCATCGTCATTAACTGGTTCATCGTCATTGTCATTATCGGTTTCATCGTCATTAACCGGTTCATCGTCATTGTCATTAACATTAATATGAACCTCTTCAGCCTCTTTAACGTGTACCTCCTCTTTAACAGGTTCCTCTTCTTTCATTTTAATAACTTTTTTTTCTAAAGTATTTGCAATTTTTAAATCAGGTTTTTTCTTAATTAAACATACATCGCTTATTTCCGGTTCTGTTTTTAATATCATTATTTGATTTAATTTAACTATTATTTCAAAACTCTTAGAAGAAAATTTAATTCCTTCTATTAATATTAAAGGTATTAGCGTGCTATTATTATCTACCGAACGTAAATCTATACTCTCTTCATTTTCATTATATACCTTGCATTTGCTAATTCCCGTTGTTTTATTTGTATCTATGTAGGTTCTAAATAGTAATTTTTTTCCAGACGAATACATCCTAACCAAGGGGGTCATCAAGTTTTGAATATCATCTTTATCTATATCATTTGAAAACCATAAATTCTTTTTTTTATTTATACAATCCAAACATTGATTTTCAAACTTTTCAATCCATTCTATTAATAAATCTTCATTATTTTTTTCGTAAAGTAAATCGAAATACTTATTCTTTTTTGTTTCTACTAAACCTTGTTTAGTAGAACATTTAGGTAGTTGAAAATATAATGGTTTATTATCTAATAGGATTTTAGTAAAAAAAGACCCACCTTGTACACTATGTGGATTATCTAAACTAATGTTATTTAAATTAATATCATTATTTAATTCGTATATTTCCATTAAAAAATATGAAGAATATTAAGTTCGTATTACGACGCATAAAATATTTTAAATATATATTTAAAATAATATGAAAGATAAGTTTTTAGATTATTGTTCTAATTTATTAAAACAGGATGATATTAAGAAAGAAATAAGAAATATAATTACACCATTAATAGAATTAATATTTTTAGAAATATCGCCGTTTATTTATTTATTTTTATGTTTATTTATTCTGACTTTTTTAATAAATTTAGCTATATTTGTTATTTTAATTTTTTTAATGCGGAAAAAAAATCTTATTTTTAATTTGTAATTTTATGTTATAGTAATATATAATGGGAAAAGTAAAGCGTAAAGTCAAATCGGTAAAGCGTAAAAGTAAATCGGTAAAGCGTAAAGTAAAATCGGTAAAGCGTAAAGTAAAATCGGTAAAGCGTAAAAGTAAATCGGTAAAATACAAATCTAAGGGAGGCAGTTTATTAGCATCGATCCAAAGTAATTTATTACCAGTCAGCATGATTGTTTTAAATAATCGTTTAACTAAAAAAAATATTAAGAAATTTACAAAAAAATTTAAATTTTAAATTATTTTATTATAATAAACATGGCCAATGATGGATTTAGAGAAGACATAAAATTATGGGTTTCGTTGGACAATGAAATAAAGAATCTTACCGCGGAAGTTAATAATTTAAGAAATAAAAAAAATGCGGTTAACGATAATATATTTAATTATGTCGAGAATAATAATTTAAGCAATTCAGTAATTAATATAACTGATGGACAATTAAATTTTACTGCAACTCGTCAAACATCTGGGATTACTCTGAAAAATATAGAGACCGTGTTAAAGGAAACTTTAAATGACAAAGATACAACAGATTTAATTATTGATAAGCTTAAAAAATCAAGAAGCACAAAAATGATTAATACAATAAAACGTATAAATACAAACTAAATATTACAAATATATATTATATATATATGTCTCTTTTAGATATTAACGATTTTGTTATATGTCGTGAAAATAATGATTATAAGTGTTCTGGTTATAAGATTAATAATAGTCATTTAAAAAATGAACAGTCACCGTTGATTACCAATAATTCAAACAATAAAAATATAAATAATGTAAGTAATATTAGTGAGTTATTTAATAATACTGCTTTTCCGATGGGTTTATTATATAACAATTATGACGATAAACATTATTTAGAACCAAATATAAAAGATGATGATGGGGTTATACCAGACGATTTGTATGATAAATTAATTAAATTTTCAAAACAAAATAATGAACCCAAAAAACCCAATAAAACTAAAAAAAAAGTTAATAAAAAAATAAAAAATAAAAATAAAACTAAAAAAAAATAGTTCTGGGAAATTAATATAAAAATAAATGTAAAATTTATTTTTATAATATAAAAATTATACCATATTCCAATTATCTGTGTTAAATGGCGATAATAGAATGTTTGGTAATTTTTGTTTCCATTCATCAACTAACTCATCAAACCGTATTTCCTTGTTTGTTTTCTGATATATAACCGAATTTTCCATGCGTTTTATTTCATCCGGCGTTATATTTGGTTTAATGCCATAACAATTTACTCCAAATTTAACATTTGGATTATCAATAAAACCACCATTTATTCCAGGTCTTCCGCAGTCATGTTCGTGTCCCTCTATCTCTTGTAAATTGGTCCATTTGCTTTCCTGTGTTGGGAACAATGCCATTTGTCCTTTCGACCAACCATAGCTACACCAATCGGCACCTTTATTATATGCGTCCTCTACCTCTTTATATGTTGCTAAACGTCCACCAAAACTTTTTGCGATTGCTTTGGCGTCATTAAAAGTATATTTATTACCTGGTATGTGATATACTTCTTCTTTTAACATGTTATTTGATTCGCTTGTTGACTCGCTTGTTGGTTCGCTTGTTGGCTCGACATTCGTTAGTATATCACTTAAATTATCCGAATCGACTTTAATATTTACTTCAGCATCAGAAGAAAATATATTTTTAATTCCCGTAGTAATATCTACATTAAATAAATATGATACACCATTTAATAAAATTAATAGTATAAATATACTCCACATTAATAGTTCTAAAAATACTACATAATTATTTGAACTATTATCATCGGTCACATTTTTCTCTCCTAAAGATGCAAATATAACAAAATAAATTATAATTATCGCCGCCACCACAAATATAACTTTAGGATTAGCATCTAATATATTTAAATAATTATTTGGAATACCAGTCATCGAATTAATATTAATATCCATATATAGTTATAAATTATTTTTTTTTACGATAAAAGAAACAATATGATTTTTCACTAATTAATTTATCTTCGTTTATTTCATTTACCATCGTATCATTAAATTCATACCATTTATTATTAGCATTTTTGATGTATGCTGTATAATGACCCCCCATCGAACCGCCCGAATGATTGCATATACCATAGAGATCATAGACATTATCTAATTTGTTATAGCCAATAACATATTTGCTCAAATCGACATCGTTTATATCAGCTTTAACCAATTTATTATTTCTGTTACCGTTCTCATTCCATCTTTTTAAATCGATAATTAATATTTTTGGCAAATCCCAAAATACAATTTTTTTAGTTACATCTTCTTTCTCGTTAGTTTTTTCGTTAGTTATCGCATTTTCTCCCAATAATTCTTCTGGTTTGCAATATAGATCTAAACATTCTTGTAATGTTGGTTCCTTAATATCACCGGGTATTGGTAGACTTAAAATTGAAAATGGTTCAGGGATTATATTAAGATTCTCTCCTGATTTTATTGATTTTAACTCGGTAATTTGTATACTAAAAAATATATCCAAAATTTCGGAATATTCTTTTGTATAAATATTTTTCATCATATTAAAACATTTTAACGCGTATTCGTCTGTATCATTTAAAGAGGTCCCCGTAATATCCATATCAACTTCTCTTGCTAATGAATTATGAAAACAATCTAATAAAAAAAGTATGTATTCTTGAATATCATTCTGCGAATAATTGGAAAATATTTCAATATTTTTTGACAGCGAAACATTTTTTACGGCATTTACAAAACCATTCGGTGCAATTGTACAATTAGCACTCCACATTAATTCGCGAAGATTATCCCACTCCACCAATAATAATGTGTCGGGTTTTTTATTCAATTTATTTTTATATTTTTTATCATTAAGAAAATTATTTAATTCATAAGTATGAGATATAATTTGCATACAAGAATTTAAATAACAAGTATTGCCTACATTTGCAAGACCTGTTAACCCTTTATCTTTGTATTCATTAAAATTATTCATTATATTACTCATGTTGAGTTGTATTTAAACACATTTTAATATAATACAAATACATAATGTCAGGATTTAATAATGATGACTTGCTGCTAAATTATATACAAAATATAACAAGTTCGCACCAAACTTTAAATATAATGGCAAATGTTTTAACACATCAGGAAAGAAACATTAATAATTTAATTACTTTAACTCGCGAGAGAGAAAGACGATTAGCAAATAATAATAGAAATCGTAATATATTACAACAATCATTTATCAGACAACCCACTACTATCCCAACTGAAGAACAGTTTAATTTGCCAGTTAATTTCCCTTCAAATATTATTAATAATATTAATAATATAAATAATAGAAATAATAGAAATAATAGAAATAATAGAAATCTTAGAAATCTTGGAAATCTTGGAAATATTGGAAATAACAGAAATACCAGAAATATAGATTTAATAAACGATTCTATTATTTATAATACATTTAGTAACATTAATAATCCAATTAATAATTCTTGCCCTATTAATCGTGAGGTATTTAATCCCGACGATAGTGTAATACAAATTATTCAATGTGGTCATGTATTCAATGAATCTGGTTTATTACGTTGGTTTGAAAATAATACTACTTGTCCATTGTGTAGATATAATTTATTAAATCAAACCGGAACAAATAACACAGTAAATACACAAAATAATCAAACCCCGACACAGACTCAAGCAAATTCGGTAAATATTGCTCCCACAATAAATAATTCAAATAGTGTGTTAACAGATAATATATTAAATATCATTTCAGAAAATATTCTTAATGAAATTAATAATTTATCTGATTTATCTGGTAATATAACTTCTGATATATCTGGTAATGCTAATGAAATTTCTTTTATATTACCTGTTCTTGACTATAGAGGATAATTAAAAAACATACATAATAAATTAAAATCTATTATTATTGTATATGGTAAAAAAAAACAAAACAAAAAAATCTTTTTTGAATAAAGAAGTTTTTTCTATTGCGTTCTCAGGAATATTAGGTATTATAAGTGCAAATCTTATTTTAGCTATATTTTCGGCATTATTCTTTGGTATAGGATATTCTATGATTATTAACAATAATAAAGAAGGAACGAAACCATTAGAAGATTTACAAACAAAACAATATCTCGGAGTAGGATTTTGTCTGATTGGTTTATTACCATGGCTGAGATACTTCTTTGCTGGATTTTTAATAGAAGCAGGTAAATCATTGTTTGATCAATCTTTTGAATAATTTATATTATATATATATATTATATAATGCAAAGTGAAAAAGATATTTTAATGTTTTATCAAACTTCATTACGTAATGTTGGTCTTTACATGTCAATATCTTTTGCGTTATTAGCGTCAAGTCGTTTTTATAGAGGGAAAAATAAAATTTACAACATATTATTCCTTCTGTTAAGTTTATCAATATTGTTATGTTCAACAACACTCTGTAAATATTTAATAGATGATTTAAAAAATATGAAACAAAATTTAGATGAAATAAAATATCTAAATAAATGGGAAGCTATACCCCAAGTTATTTATTATATAAATATTACTATTGGTTTAATTGGTGCAACAACCCTATTTAAACAACTATCCAATTAAAATAAAAAATTTTTATAAATTAATATTATTTCATTATTTAATATTAATTACAATTACAATTACAATTACAATTACAATAAATTATCGAAAAATTTAGATATATCTTGATGACCCTCTTTCATAATATTTGTGCTAATAAGATATTTATCAAATATTATTTTTTTTACCTCCTTATTTCTTAGTGCCTCTTCTTTTTTATTATACTCTTCCAGATTAGGATATTTTCTATGTAACAATCGTAATTCGCTATTCCACTTTCTTAAACCGTTACCTTTATTTCCTGAAAACTCCGGCAATTTATGTAATACTAATGCCAATACTTGCTGAACCGGTTTCATAATCTGATTCGTTATATAAAATGAATAATTAATTTTAACATCATTATTATTTTTTACATATTCGGGCGTTTCTATTTTTTCACCTTGCAATGCCTTCTTATCTGGATTATTTATATAAACATATTCTATGCGATCACCAACGCTCGGTTTATTTCCTGGATCGCGTTTACCGATTCTGTCGGCCAATACTTTATGTGCTATTTGTTTAGGATTTTTATAATCACCTCGCAATGATTTTGTTATTACCAATTTATCCATACCATATTTTTCATCAATAATATCTTGCAAACAATCTTTTAGAAATTTAACTGATTTATTTACATCCTTGTCTTTCATTAAAATATCTATAATTCCACCATAGATATCCTTTACGATAGGCGCATTATCACGGCGTTTTAAAACAATGCCCATCGATTTACGTTTACATTTAGTTGGATCTTCTTCATACAACATCCCCACATAACGTTTCTTAGATAACAAACAAAACGGTAGAAATGTTTTTTCATATTCTAAATCATGGGGTTTTTTCAAGTATTTTGTTGCTAACTCTCCAGCTTGTTTCGCCAACTCAATAGTTATTTCCAATGCTTTTATCCCTATTATTGGTTTATCATCCATATCTTTAAGATTAAATTTGAAAAACACAGAGTCTGTATCACCATAAACATACTCGCCATCAGTCTTAACTTTTCCATATTTCGTTGTATCAACTATCTTATTTTTATAAGCACTTTCTATTACTTTTTTAGCATAAATAAGCAATAATCTGCCTATTGCTGTGGTTGATGCAGCACAATCTTTTTCATAAAACGAACTTGTTTTCGCTCCTGTTTGACCATACATAGAATTCGCAGTAACCTTAATACTCAACTGACGCTTGTCCAAAACATTTTTCATAAAATCATCTTTTTGCTGTGGAATTAATTTCCTTGTAGATTTTCTGGCCGCCAATAACTCCTCTAATATTGATGGCATAATTCCCAACTTTCCATCTGGAAATTGAGCAAATCTGCAGACTTTATAACCAATTTTAACTTTTTCCATACCTGCTTTTGGATTATTATTTTTTCGCTGCCATCGGTATGTATCATACGTAATGTCAACATACTTATAATCTTTTAGATTATCATATTTATAATTATCTTCGTATTCATCATCTTCTTCGCGCGATTCATTTTTTTCACCTGTCTCTTTTATTAATTCATTATTTAAATCATACTCTTTGGTCCAAACTTTGCTATCGTGTGAAATATTTTCGCTAATCATAGAAGATGGATATAGTGAGCTATAATCAACACAAGCAACCGGTTCTTCCAAATATAAATCACATTTTGGATCTAACACGATGGCACCTTCATAACCATCGTCTGTGTCAAGTTTATCAATAACAGGCATTAGTGTATCTTTTTCACGACATTTTTTTGCAATATAACTTGTCAATTTAATCCCTTGTCCTCTCATTACAATAAAGTCAATCGGAACACTACATAAACCAGACATCTCAATATATTCCGTAATTACATCGATTTTGTTCATCAAATGATGAACCAAATTACAATCCTGAATACAATATTTGGCGATTAATGCTCTTTCATCGGGTCCTTCATTTGTCATTCTAAAAATATCTTGTGGAGTTACATCGTCCTTTGCCAATCCCCACTTAACCTTTTTATTCATATCTGGTTTTTCAATACCGCGTATCATAAATGAACGCTCTTCTGTATTAATATTAAATACTTCAAACTTATCTCCATTTTTATATTGGTCAACACTATGTGCCTCCTCTTGAAAACTTACAAATGTATTATTTTCTAATCCTGTTAAATTTTTACTGTATATTTTTGTATAATTTTCTTCAATATTATGTTCTATCGTTTTAACATAATCACCTATAAAATAGCCTGCTACATAATCTAATTTATATTTAATCAATTGATATTCACGCCTAAAATAATTATACAAATCGATTTGTAATCTACCGTTCATTTTAATATATTTAATATCGTGCTGTCCGCTCGCAATATATAGCGAGTTCGCTTCAATTCCTTTCTCTTCGCGACCATTAATCCATTTTCTTGATAAACACGATTCATTTTTATTTCGCGACAACTTTAAAAATTGATTTACACAATCTGTTCCTAATTCGCAAGCTCTATCATATAAGAATATATAATCAAAACCGAATATATTATACCCTATAATAATATCTGGGTCTTCTTTTTGTATTAATTTCGCCCACGCAAGCAAAACTTTTTTTTCCGTACCATAACATTCTATCTTGGAATTTTTTACTTGTGGTAAATCACTACATTCCTTTCTTACAATACAGTGGTTTAGGTATGGTTCTGTTTCACCATACTTAATAAATGTTGTTCCAATAAATGTAACAATATCACCTTTTAATTGAGGAAACAATTTCTCTTTGCGCGGACAAAACGATTCCGTTAAACAATATAATTTTGTATCTCGTTCAATAAGATGATTATTTAATAGATCCAAAACATTACCGTCTACGAAATTTGTGTTGTTTCGTTTTTTAAATATCTTATTGTATATATTTTCTTCTACCATTGGTTCATCTATTGCTCCTTCATCCACTTCTCTTTCTTCGTTCATAACACTATCCGGATTATCATCATTGTCATTATTATCATTATTGTCATCATCTGGTTTTGGAACAGATTTTTTTATCCATTTTTCAAATATCTCATCCAATTTATCTTTTGTCATTTTTTCTTTACCTTTTGGATATACAACGTCTATGTTTTCATAATTATAATCATTGATATTGAAAGCGGTGTATACCATATTTCTAAGACTTTCTTTATCGTGCAATTCATTATCCCAACTATTTATTATATTTGTTGCTAATTTTTTATAATTCTTTTTAGCCAAAGGGAAGTCTCCGTGACTACTTGACGCCTCAATATCAAAACTCGCAATTTTATAAGGAACTCTTGTTTCCTTATCTACCAATGATATGATATGTTTATAATTAATTGTATATTCGTATTTACAGCTTGTAGTTTTACCCGGAGACAAAATCAATTTTTTTTTGGGCAATCCGATCCATCCAGATGGACTAATCGACTGAATATGAAACATTCTTAGCAAAGGAGGTATATTCGCTTCATATAATTCCGTTTTACATCCACCATATTCATAACCATTCTTGTTTAATTTACTGCTGTATTTACCTTTTTTATTTATAATATACCACATTTTTTTAGCTTTTTTTAATGCTGCCTCTGTTTTAAATTTTATTAAAATAAACTTATGATTTTTGTTTGCATCAAACCCATATAGCGTCTTTTTTTCTATTAAATCAAAATATGTAATATTTTCTTCTATAAAATTACCATCATCGTCGGTCTTATCCACTTCATACCGTATCTGTAATTTTAATCCAGCTTCATTACTTTTTTTCCAATTATCGCTAACTTTAATATAAAAGAATGGATGATAATCAGTAACGGTTATTGAAGCTGTCTCACCCTTTTCATTTATACCAAACATTTGTATCTGAAATTCCTTTTCTCCTTTTTCAGAATTACTTTCGTTTGTTACCTCTTGCTCGTCATCTTTAACTGGCTTCTTATCATATTTGTCTTTCGTGTTGAACGTAAGCAATTTAAATGAATGATACATTATTGTTATTTACTATATTTACAACATTTATTTATACAATTTTAATTTCAATTTTAGTATATAGAAAATTTATATACTAAAATATTTTATTATATATATATGAAAGAACTCGGGAATATACTAAAAAATAACAATACAATCATTGTTTATTATTTATTATTATCTTCGTTATCCTGGTTAGCGATATGTAACGCAAAATACATGCTTTCTAAAATAAATCCGTTAACATTAGTTTTTATAACCAGTATTTTAAATTTTTCATTTTTATTATTTATTATTATTTATAGTTCAACCAATTCCAAAAAAAATATACTTAGCGATTTAAAAAAAATTACTTCTAAAGAATATCTTATATTTATTGGGTTTGCAATAATATTTTCTTGTTCTAAAATTTTTTCATCAAATTTATTAAAATTACATGATGTCCAAAGTGTAAAAATATATTCTTTTATAATTACTGTTCTTGTTAGTGGGTTAGCGTTATATATTTTAGAAAATAAAGAATTAAATATTAATAGAATTATCGGTTTCATAATTATGGCTATAGGTGGTTATATGTTCACTTTTTAGTTGTTTTAGTTTTTTTAGTTTTTCTTTTTACTGCTTTGGGTTTCT
>Ga0209223_10001286_pt1 | contig 27709 bp, 14 predicted proteins | sample COG_06_FD_184750 | JGI IMG/M metagenome (GOLD analysis project Ga0209223, IMG submission 184750) | Pelagic Microbial community sample from North Sea - COGITO 998_met_06 (SPAdes) (version 2) | ecosystem: Environmental > Aquatic > Marine > Neritic zone/Coastal water | place: Helgoland, sampling...
AAAACCACCAGTCCAGAGCGCAGGAGGTGAACATGGTTGGCGGCACTGTTAAAGACGACCGAAGCAGGTCTGAGATGACCACGTTGCACGACCAATCCAACGGCGACTTTGGGATCGCCGTGAAAATGGCTCGGTACTTGTGGGCACTGCATTTTCGATTTTGGACGTACATGACCAACTTACGGTTTCATGTCTCGTTTGCGCTGTACCCGATTTTCTATGGAATTGCACGGAACTTTATACAAGGGTGGCAGGCCCGGGAACCAACGCCACGGGTTATCGAACGCTTGCGGCGCGCAGGGATGGCGTGCATGGTGTTCAGGTTGACAACGGAATATCTCAACATTAGTGTGATTCAAAGAAACGAGGAGGACACATTCTTGGAATACATACGGGGTCACGCAGTCGTGAGCCTGGGCGATTACGCATTGGCATACGCCATGTCAGCACGCAACGAGGACGTAAACGGTCCCAACACAACGGTGCTTATGGCATTGAAGGAAAGCATCACGCACACAGATACCACTCTCCGCTACGGAGGGCAGGCCCCCGAGATGACGGCGCTAACAATGCACGACCGTGGCAAATACGTGGTCACCGTACTGACCAACCCAAATGAGGTCATGAACAAGTGCAAGAATAACTTGGGCCACAACGAATGTGTTGTCAACGGTGTGCTGAAGCAGTTGGAACGTCCAGGGTCTGATCCAGACGGGGACGATCCGGTGATCACGCAGGTCCCGGGGCGGTCCAAGGCCTACGCGGTGTTGCACACGCACTTGACTGGCCCCGACATGCGCACCGCTGCGGAAAATGCAATCTTGCGCTTCCTTCGCGACGAGGTGATGAAACATCGGACGTGGAAAATATCGTTCGATGAAAGGTACGTGTTGTTTCCGGAGGATGTTCTGACACGAATCCTTGAACCGTTCAGAGCAACGCTGTACCAGAATTCGACTGCACTTCGCGCGCACGATGTTACGGCTGCCAGCATTGAGATGGCGATGATGTTTGGGGAACTCGAAGGGTTGTTTAAGTATCGGGACAAAATGGCACAGCCACCGAACTTTCCGCTGGACATGGACTACGCAGGGTGTCTGCCACCGAACGTAAGTGCCGGGGCGCAGACGCACGTGCTTGCAGACCGGGGAGGACCACTTGACCAAATGCGCGTGTTTTATTCGTATAGTATCGATGACCCAAGTGCGTGGCCGGCAGCTGAGAGTGTGTCCGATTTGGAGAAGCGCGTTGAAAGGGCCCAGGCTGCGCATGATACGTTTGTTATCCAGAAGGAGCAGATCGCGCAAGCCAGTGAAGTGGCAGCGGAGCTTGATCCGGACGACGCCGACTGGGACATTGCGGTCAGCCGTGGAAGTGAGTTGGCGGAGGCATGGGATGCACGTGCTGCCACAGATGCACGCATCGCGCTGGAACGCGCGCACGCAGCCGTCGTCGAGGCAACGGAAGCGTGGGCGCGCGTGGACGAGGAGATGGCATCTTTTGCGCCCAAAAATAAGGAACAGCCGAAAACCAATCCGGTGGTCCGGCGCCCAAAGGTACCGCGCACCATGCTAAATTGCCTTGCCGTGGATATTACCGCGCTGCGGGACAAGGTGGATGATGATTTGGCAGATCGTCTCAACATTGTGCTGCCGACATCGGCGGCGAGTACCATTTTTAACGATGAGAGAGCAAGCACAGATGACGAAATCAACTCGCTGTTTGACGCGTGCGCCGGCGTGTCCGGGGAATGGGCCCCTGGGGCGGTGGTGTTTACAGGCATCGATCCGCGCACGGGAACCAGCTGCGAGACGCATACAATTCGTGAGTGCGACGACGATGAAATCGTGATTCATAACGCGCGGAGAAGCACAACGACGCTGCGGGCAGAAGCAAACGCAACCATAGAAGAAACGTACACACCAGCCACCAAAGGCAGGTTGACATTCCCAACCACAAACTCGACTTTGCTAAAAGATGTCACACGACGGCTTGCAGCCATGAACGGAATTGATGCAGATTGATTAAACACGTGTGACGCACATTTTAACCTGTTTGCCCGAAAATTTTAACATTCATATAAAATATATAAACGTATTTGCAATAATTAATTTATTGTGCATCGCTGCATAACCATTGCTCATCGGTGAACAAGTGTCGAGCATGCCGAAACAAACTGCCTCTGAGACCGATGCAGTCAATGTCCTTTTTAATGTTGCGGCGGCATGCACCCCGTGCAACCACCAAAGGCAGCTAGGCGCACGTGTAGACGCGCCGCTTCAGGCGATTGGCAACATTAATCAGGCGCCAGGCGTTGCTTGGTCGGTTGGACCGGTTCCACGTCCGCACCCATATTCTTTAACAAGTGGGCCCTTTTCCACGGGCCTTAAGTTTACAGCGTTTGGCGGTCCGGTTGCTGGCATCGATGCCAAGACCAGCGCGTTTGTAGCTGTGATGTTTTGGATGTCTGCGCACCCTGATGCTGTGTTTTTTGGTGAGTGGGAAAACAAACGTCGAGGTCCAGTAAACTCAAAGCAAATCGACACGCATGCATGGGGTCCGGCGTCTGCGCCCAGCAAGCGATCGGCATGGGCGATACACGCAGTTCACAGGGCGAAGAAGGCCGTGGGATCAGACGAGACGCAGTGTGAGTACGACAACCACTCTAGCAAACCTCATGCAAAACGGCTCAGGCTGGCCGATGTTGCTCCTCTGTCGGGCGCTGTGCACAAGAAGGTGGGATGCACAGAATGTTTTGTGCACAGCTGCGCACAACTGTACACAGACGTGGTGCCAGAGCAACCAAAGAAACATGAACTGAAGGGCATGCCATGCACGGCGCGAGCGCTTGCGGGGAAGGCAAAACCTGGTGCGCTGAAAACCCAGTTGAAGAAGTTCTTTCGATCCTATCGCCTGGTGCATCGGGCCGGGGCAATTGACCCACGCCATTATGGTGCATCGACGGCTGAGATTGAACGGCATGGCACCGCGATCGCAGAGTGCTTTTGGATGTTTGACCACGTTTACGCAGACCGATCTGCGAGCTTGATGCTCTATCCAGGGCAGCCGCTGAAGGCACTCCGTCGGACCTGGTTGTGCGTAAACCCGCGTCAAACAGTGTCAACCGGAACAGGACTCGCCTTGATTGCGAGCATGGCACCGGCATTAAACATGTTTGGACGTGCGAAGATGCCCCGGAAATTGCGCCGAGTTCATTCAGGCGAAGGCAACCCAATGTCAACGGCATCGTTCAAACGTCCGTGGGTGTACTGGCCCGCAGATGGCTCTCCCCGCCTTTGCCACACAAAGGAGCTCTTCATTTTTAACGACGACATCATGGTCACACGCGCGTACATAAGTGTGTGGAATGCGTTGATGCAAGGCCTGCTCTGCATCACGATTCAACTGACGCCACCCGTGGAATCGGCGGACCTGCAACCGCCGGCACCAGCGGACGCAGTCGACTGCCTGACCACAGTGAACGTGAAGGTGGCCAAACATCGACAAGTGCAGGAAAAGCGTGACATTGCTGGGAGAATATTTCCGGACGATTTTTGCAACGCCCAGTACATTACATACGAGAAGCTGGCAGTGCTCTTAGAACAAGTCCGCCGTGCCGTGTACGAGGCGGGAGGCGAGGGCGACATGCCCGTCCTCTCCGTCAATCTAATTGGATCATATTCCGAGGCGGTGAATGGACGGGAACAGGCGTTTGGGCCAACCCGGGTGTGCTACGGAGGCGCGTTCATGGAACTCGTCAGTGCGGCAATACGTGCGGGATCAGGAGGATTGCCGCTGTTCAAGGACACCTTGCGTGTGATTGACTCTCCGTATTGTGATACAACGGAATACTGCCACATGGATAACGAGTACGAGTTCATTTGCGACGTGACCACCGGCGAACGACAGTTGCGCGGGAACAGTGTCGACGTTTGCATTGCCAGCAGCCGCACGTGCTACGAACGACATGGCCGGCAAACGTTCACCCCGGTGGACGGGGGACTGCCGCCACACTGCGCATGGGAGGACGCCACCATCCTTAGGCAGATTGCCGGCATAAAATGGGACAACGAGACTCCAAACCAATTAATGGCCGTCGATGCCGCATCAATGGCATCGTTCCCAAAATTGGATTGATTTGTATATACGTGCAAACTGTCGTGGTTGTTAATTAATAAAGCCTGTACGTAATGGAGTGCGCTCTTGGGCTTACAACGTGCACAGATGCACTGCACGCAGGAGGAAAGTTGTGCGCGTACCACAAATTTGCGCTCCGGTTGGCAACGGGAAGTGCGATGGACGTACCAGAAACCCTGTCGCTGACCGAGGTACGACGACGCTTGTGGGTGGACCCGCCCACAATGAGAAGCACAAATGTTGCGATTTTAAGGAAATGCGGAACGGTGGGCGCCGTAGCAAGATCACACCATGTTGGCAACGGCACGGCACGCGCGCGGCTGGCCAAATTCCTTCGTCTTTTGAATCATATGCAAGCCGCCCCATGGGCAAACAAAGAGTTTGAAACCAATCGCCAGATTCTGATGCGTCTTACCGCAGCGCATTTGCCGCTCATTGCACCCGGTGGCGACATCGAGGAGCTGTGTCAAATGATTGACCCCCAACTAAACCTCGTTGGCGCCGGGAATCTTGTTTGGGTGACCAATCGCCAGCAAGGGAAAACAACAACGCTTGCACGATTCCTCGCAGCCATCAGCATCGCATCTCCGGTGGGTGGGCTGCTGTGCACCGTGTACTCGACTTCCTTGGAGCGCAGCCAAGAGCTGGTCAAGGCGGCGAAGGAATACATCCGGTGGATGCAAACAACCGGATACAATGCGTACCCATTGCAGATGGAGCGCGACAACGAAAGTAGGTACGTTCTTAACAATGGTGTGGCGCGCAATGAGATAATCGCGCGACCCAGGCAAGCGAATTCGTGCAGAGGAGACGCGCCGCATGCGGCAATTTTTGACGAAGTTGGGTTTATCTCGTCCGAGTTCTGGACAAAGTTCGCATTTCCCCTGATGCAAGTGACAAACCCCGCCCGGATATTTACGTGCGCCACAACCCCCCCGCCGCCCAACGGATTCTTCAACGCGTTTATTGCAAAGGTAAAAGAGCAGAACAAAGCAAATAACTTCTTCTTTAATTTGATCAACCATTCACTCGCGTGCCAAGAATGTCTCGACGGTGGAGATGCAATTGAATGTTGCCACAACTTGGCGTACCTGCCCCCGTGGAAGTCGATGGTCACCATGCAAGCAATGCGGCTGCTCTCAAAAGATGGCGACAGCTTCGAGGCGGAGGTGTACGGGATCGTCGGTTCGTTCAACGAATTCATCCCCAGGAAGCTCACTACAGCCGCCGAAAACCGTGCTCCGGTAACCGAACCATTTGACCCAGCGCACATCTGGATTGCAATTGACCCCGCGTCGCACACTGGGTCGGAAATGGGCATTGTGGCATTTGGACTTAACGAGTTTGGGGTGCATGTCATCCTCGGGCTCGCAAACGTGAAATTGGACCGGTCGGCAACGAGTGAGGTGCAGATCGTCGTTCGTGCAATGCTCAGGGGTCTGCGCGAGCATCCGCTGATTGGACCCGATCCCGTGTTTGTGCCTATTATTGAGTGCAACAACAACGATGTCTTGGCCAATTCGATGCTGTCGGTGTTCGAACCATACGGACCCATTTACATGCCGTTTGAACGCGAAAATTTCCGAATTTCAATCACTCCTGGCATAGGTGTTTGGATGTCAAAACCAAATAAGCTGACGGCAATTATGTTAGCGTACCAGGCGTATTTCGACGGTCGTATCAGTTTCGCGGAACATGTCGTAGTTGCGGACCGAGACAGTTTTCATCCCAAAACGGTGCCAAGAAAACAGCAGGACCTTATTGCTTTGCTTGGGGCGCAACTAAACGCCATGCGTGATCAGCCCGATGGCAGTGTGTCAGGAAAGGACGCGGGGTCCGATGATGTCGCCTGCGCGTTTTTGCTGGGGATTTACTGGTCGCAGATTGTCCGTGCGAAGTTGGCAGAGCAATGATGCAGACCCTTAAAAAATACGCAACCGAGTATATGCGGCAGCGTGCTGCGACCTTTAAATGGAGAAGTTTCGACACACCCCTCTCGATCTCGAAAGCCGACCCACAGCCGTGTCCGATGCAAAGGTGTCGTACGGTGCGGATTCGGAGGCAGTCGTGCGGATTGCATTAGAGCACAGCATTCATCGACAGGCCAGGTTCGGAATGCACTCGGAAATTGCGCGGTGTCCTCTCCGGTGGTTCAAGGCCGGCAAACACGCCGGTCAAGATCTGACGCCCGACTGGGCGGCAGGTGTGGTGGAGGAAATGCTCGTGTCAATTCTTTTGATTGGATATGTTGGGTTCAAGGTGATAAAAGACACCATTGTCGTTGCACCCATGTGCAAGCTCGACGTCGTGTGGGACGCTCCAAGGTGGCGTTTGACCGACCAACACGAAAGGGCAGGCTGGAAGGTGTGCATCGTGTACCCGCCCGATCAATTTCGGACAAATGGACGCTCGGGTGGTGCCGCGTGCAACAGCCCGGCTGTGCACACAATGCGCGACACGTTTGTGTACGACGAGTTGTACGAAAATATGATGCAACGGGATCATTTCAACAGTCGTCCGTCGTGGGCAACCACTATTGCAAAAGAGATACGCAACTCGAACGGGAGTTCGAGGCAGTGGTTTGAACAGGCGCCGTCCCGCGACAGCGCTGCGGCGCGCCAGTTAAATGTCGACACATCTTTCAACAGTCTCATTGCAAAACGGGCGGACATGGTACAGCGGCTCGATGAACTCTCGGCACTCCATCGGGAGCGTCTAAGTGCGCCCGCGGCCAAAACCGGCAAAGTAGAAAAATCGTACACCGCCGACAACAACATGCAGCACTCGGAATTTGTTGTCACGGACGGGCGCGACATCCACAAGAGCACCCCACTCATGTCGCTGACCGACGGGGAACACATGCTGGAGCGAGCCGCGCATGACATTTTCATGGGATATAAGGTGCCCCCGCAAGTGCTTGGCAAAAACATAAATTCCGAACGCACGTCCGTCAACCCACGGCTTAACGAGATGGCACTCGATTCGTTCTTCACCCATTGCGATCAGGTCAGAGCAGCCTTGTCACGCGTTTTTGCCAACCTCTCCATCGACGGCGCAGTGCTGCAGTTTGTACCAAAGGCGACAAAGTTCGACATGACGCAACTCTTGCCATTCACGCGCCCCGCAGTGATGGCAACAATGCTGGCGGATTTGTACACCATGCAACCAGAAGACTTTGACATGCAGCTGATCGCCGCGAATCAAAGTGCCCCGATGGCCCGCAAGCGAACCCACAGACGGCGGGCACCGACCGAGCTGGACAAAACAAACGATCAAAGGCACCGGCGCTCGCACGAACACGTTGACGCAGAGAGCATTGTGACCGGCAATTCCGCAGGCGACCCGCAGGAATCGAAGCGTGCGCGTAAACAGTGAATCTGGCCCAATAACGCCGGTGCATGACGCATACGTCGCACACACGCATGCACGCGTGTGCATGCGTGCGTACGATGAAAACGTCGCCAGCGAGCCGTTCACAATTCGTCTGAACCATGACCGAAGCAAGTGCAGAGCAGGTTTTACTCACAAACGCTCTTCTCAGAGAACACAATGAACCTATCTCAAACACGTTTGTGCTGGGAGGGGGTGTGATCCCTTCATTCGGTCCAGGTGTCGCACCAGGAAGCATCCAGGCAACAGCGGTGGACCGCGCCGGGGGGGAAAACCGCGTGGTAAACAAATCAAAGAAGGCGCCGACGCACTTCTTCGTAACTGGCGTTGTCAAAATTGTGAGAAGCTTTGTGGATATTGTCGCGGACATGGACGCCTCCGCCGCCAAAGAAGCAAGGGGCGAAAAGGTCGAGTTTGATTCACAACAAACAATATACTTTGACCTCGACCCAGACGACGAGCGGTTGGCGTCGTCCCAACCGGGATTGACCGACCTCAAACAATGTTTTACCGAACAGCTCACAAAGGCGTGGTACGACTCCGGATATGAACCGAACAGGGGCGCTACCGCGGCCCTGCGGGCAAAAGATTATACAGCATACGCAGAGGTCATTGACGGTTTGATCATGGACCACAAGTCAAGTCCGTATGCGCCGCTGCAGGAGGTAGAAAAGCCCAATGGTGAATTCCAATTGCAGTTTAAGGCATCTTCGAAATTCAAGGCGTTTGGCACAGAGACTCTCCCAAAAGATAAGGCCATTGCCATGGCCGCTCCTCCGGGTGCAATGCGGGATTTCGTTGAGGCAAATCCCGACAAACGCGTGAAATTTGTCGACCTCCGTCGTTCCAATGGTGCATTGGTCGGTCCAGACGAGTATTGGGATTTCCTCACCGCATCCGTCGGTCCTGGAGCACTCGTGGTAGCAACCCTGATGTTTCCCCTCGGAGGTGTCGTCAATATCACAGGCGGCAAATTGAGCGTGCAGCCAAAACTGACGTCAATCCAGGTGATCGAGCCAGCCCCAACAACCACGCTGGGCAAGGAAGGGGCCGCGCCCGATTTCGAAGCCATGATGGCCGCGCGCCAGAAAACACTCGCGATGTCCGAAGCGCAGGCCAACCCCGGCGTCAACGCAGGTGGAGCAGAGGACGAGGATGACGGTGACACGGATGACGACGGATTCGTCACCCCTCCGTCGGGCAAGCGAAAGGTGCCCTCGGGACCGGCAAAAAAACCCATCTCTAAGCGGTCCAAATAGCGCAAGTTTAATGATTAGTTAACGTCAGGGCTAGTAATATCGCAGTAACAAGTAAAATTTGGTTCCACGTTGTCACGTCATCCCCGCCGGTTGTTTGCGCACCCGCGTGGTGCACCTCAACCTCGTACGCCGTCCCGAATGTAGACAACAACGAGGACAGGTTTGTCACGTTCTGCAGCGGCGGGTCTGTCACAAAATGCACCCCCGCTGCGACGTCGAGCACAAGCAGCCCCCCGTGCCATTCGGAGGAGGAGGCCGGCACCCGAAGGCGCCCCTGCGTGTTGTCCACCACATAATCGAAATACAGCCCCACACCAGAAGGCCGGTACGTCAAACCGACCGAACCGGACACGGTGGCCGCACCTTGGACAGGAGAAATGCTTACCGCACACTCGGCGTTATTTGCAATGTACAACACGCTCTCAATGGCAAGGTAGATGGCTGGATCGTGCGCACCGCGGTTGCGCAGATGGACACCGCACTGCACGTACTCCGACGGCGTTTCTATCCACAACGGGCCGCCAACAATGGCCAGGCCACCCACCGCCGCCAGGGGGCCATTCTCTAACACGGCCCCGTCGTTCGGGATGTGCAGGGTTACGTTCTCCACCGGGCCGGCAATCGAAAACCGTGGCAACCCATCTTGCGCATCACGCGGGCCCCCGTGCGTCTTGCAATCCGCTGATACATAAATGTGCGCGCCCACCGGTGGCGTCACGGCGCCGGCGGTGCATGCGAGGCACCAGTTGTCCCAGCACCCGGTGCGCACCGTTATTTCACGGACGGTGTCCGCGACCAGCGCGTGCGGGTCGTCTGACGAACACGCCACAAGGGCCTGGGTCGTGTGCGTGCACCCGGTACAACGGCCAGCTCGGTCCAAGCCAGTGAAGGTCGTGTCTGGTCGCGCTTGCTCAAAACAGGCGTCCGCCGATGGCCGGAGCGTCTGGTGCATTAAAAATACCGTCGCGGTGCAACACAAAAGCGCCATAACCGCACGTGTTGCCATTGCGACACGTGCGTATATATATACAGATGCAAGGCTGGTGCACGGCGCGGCATCATAATGCCATTATCAGACGATGCTCGTGCGAAGATAACGCAAAAAATGGTGCACTGCGCAAAACAAGTAAGGACTTCAGTACAGCTCTTTCGTGCAGACGATGTCCAAAAGCGCAGCAAAATTATTACTGCCGCCAATTTAAAACTCATGGAAGAGTACAGCAATTTACTTTATAGCACCTTCGGTAGCGAGGGTGATCCGGCGAATATAGCTGGCATACTCCTTGATGAACTTTCAAAGACTCGCGCGTCCGCAAAGGCCCAGTGGACATCCAATGCGCCAAAGCTATCACGCGCGTTGACCCAGTGCAAAATATCCAACAACTCTACAGTCTTGTCAGATTATGAAGGTTACATTAGGCAGTACAGAGTGACGGAGTTCCTTGATAACGACCCTTACGTTGACATAAGCGCGCTTGGTGGTGTACAAACAAGTACATCATATCACGTAATACCATTTGGAAAGCTGAAGAGTTGGCTCGAAGACCGTCACTTCACTGTCGACGGTTATACACCCCCCATGATAGAAGTAGGCGGTGCAGACTCAACGTCGATACACCGTGCAATTGACCGCATTGCTGCTGATTGCACGGAGCGAGTTAAACTAAACCTTGGAACCACAGGACTCGATGTTGCCAAATTAGACGATGTTCTCGAGAACTGGACCGTTGGACGTGTTGCCGATAGTCCAACCAACATCGTTTACGTACAACGTAAAGTTACGCCTGCGAAGTCATCTGATGCAGCAGGGGATGCCTCTGTCAAGGATTCCTTTGCAGGGGGTGTCAAAGAGATTCTTGAACGGACGGCTATCTGTTACCACTCGTATACAACCCTTTTGTACAACATAATACAGATTAAACCAGAAGTGGATCCATTTGCCCTTTACGAGCTCCGTCAAGTTCTGGGTGAGTGGACGTTACTGTCGGCAATTGTACAGTATGTGTCCGCGGCGGGTCCGGAAGGCGGCGGCAATCATTTCGTAAATATAACAGCGACGGGGAATCACACGGCAGCGTGGGGGGGCGAATACACCTGCTACGACGATTATAAAACAACAACGCGCGAAACCTTGGAAGGTTTAACCGAGCTTCTCACAGAAAGCCAACACGATCGCTCGCCGCAACGGACGGCTCAAGTGACAATGGTGGTCTACATGAAGACCGTCGAATTTAAACCACTTTACCGACTCCCCCATGGCATTGCTAACCCCGGTTCCGCTTGTTGGATATCCTCCGCTGTCTTATTTGTAATGTCGGTGCAGAACATGTGGCCTGAAGCGCCTGTCCCCGTGGAAGATGCGGCACGCACACCTCAATCAAACCCAAACGGCGTGCGTTCTGGTCGGCTGCATTCCGCGGGAAGGTCATTGGCATCTGTGCACTCAATCTCAGCTGAGTACGCCGCACCGTGGACAGTAGAGCTTGTGTATCTATCGGATGAAACTGCGGGCGCTCCGAAATGCCTAGAAACGTACGTGGATACGGAAAGTTGCCGTGTGTACATCGCAAACAATGAACCTGGCGATGCCATTGACCTCTGCAATGAGATTGTGTACGTGATGATGGCAAGTGGACATCCGAAGTTTTGTGTCGATGTCGATCTTCAGGCGAAGTTTGAGGAGTGTAGAGGTGGTGCTGGTACTCGAATTTGGCAGCACATTACTGTACTAGATCTAACGGGCAAGCGCATTATTCGCTCTCGTGCTGTCTTCAGTGCACAGGAACACTGGAAAGCCGATCTGCACGATGTTAATTTGACGGTGTGGGATGCGATGCAATTACATGATCATGATTTTGTCGGCACGGGAAGTTCCGCTTGGAAAGATTTGTCAAAGGACGAGCAAACGACGGTTGGGAAAAAGTACGCGGCCAACATAACGCAGGCGTACAATAATCAGGAGGGTGATGGTGTTAACACTCGGTCCTCCGTCGCATCTAAGTGGAGTTCGTGTTCGTACGAAGAGCAACACGAATTTATTCAGTCAATAATATCCGGCGGTGCATCATTATCGAACGCGGTTGTTGCCACTGTATCTCCACTAAATAGCGATGACGACAGTTCTGAGGAAGAAGAGGATTCTGAAGATAACGAGGCCGAGTTTGACGAAATGGAAGACGAACTTGGCGAAACCCCATGATATTAAAAAAAAATCCGCAAAAAAAGGGGAAATGACCCGATTGATGCAATGGCTTGACCGGTGCGTGGGCGGACGCACTTGTGGGGGCCCAAACGCAATGGCCGGTGTATATATGCCACTAACTCGCCGTTGCCAGAACAACCCATGTCGGAAAATGTGGTCCAGATCTCGCGCCCGCGCCGCGGTTTGACACTACGACGCAGGTTCCAGTTTGCATTAAATGAATTGCAAACCAAGTTGCAAGATGCAAGCGCTGCAGGAAAAGGAATTACGTTTCGCCACCTTCTTGAAAGTCAAGTGGAGGTCGAGGATAACTACATAAATGTCATTGACCCGTTTCAATATTGCGTTTCCTGCCCAGATAAGACCACCTTTGTGCAAAAATGGAACAAGCTCCTCACGTCATTCAAGAAAACGTATGCGAAAACCACCGTTGAATGCGAACGGATTGAAAAAACAAACGGCCACGCAACTGAAGCGAAATCTGTTGAGTTTACGAGAGGGGTATACCAACCCGGTTTTCAATGGCCGCTGCTGCAGATCAACAGGTTTCCGGCAATGGTACACGTGACTGGCACATCAACTGACCCCGTGTGGATACATGCAGGCAGCACATCCGCACCAGCCGAACACGTTAAGGTTGCGCACGGCGAGGAATGCACAGCAATTCAATTGGCGAACCTTGACGGGATAATTATCGGTGGCTTGAAACTGGCAAGCAACGTGAGCGACGCCATCAAGTCGACCCCGCTGGCTGTTACCGACGGCCCTGCGATGCGGAGTGACGTGCACCTGCTTGCACGTGCATACCGGCAGATTGAGGTGCAATATCGCGCGGTGCCTCGCGCTGCTGTGCGGCTTGCAGCTGCACCGGGCATTCGGTACACGTTGGGCCCATCGCACGGACCGATCAAAGTGTGGAGGCCTACATCTGCATTTGGGTCATGGCGAAAACGCACCCTCGTTTGGGTTAACGAAAAGGAGACGACCGATGGTGTGCACTGTGTGGGTGCATATCTCGCGCTGATGTTCGACTTGTGCAAAATTGCCGGCAGCACATGGAGGCTGGACCGTGATTCCGGGTATGTTGAAAAACAGGATCTATCCGGGGGCAAGGCTCATTTTAGTGTGGTTCCTTCCGGTGGATACGCACTTTTCACCCCAAAGCAACTGCTGCAGCTGTACCCTGCCTGGTCCCGGCCACCCGCCAGCAGCTACATAGTCCCGTCGGACGACGTGCATGTGTACAGTTCGTCCGAGGACAAGCTCGCGGTGTACGCGTACCTGTGCTCGAAGGTCTCGTGGCACACTGACAGCGCACATGATGTTGTGTTTCCCGGGTCGGCGGCCAACCACGTGCTTCCGATATACGTGCATGTTACCGTCCGCAGTGCAAACTTCTTGGAAAAGGAGACCATCCACGTACTTGGCGTCAAAGCCGACGCTGATACGTGCTCAAAAATTAGCAAGAGCGCCACGGTATACAGGTGGCCGGAACACAGTACCATTGGAATTAGCCCGTTTCAGAACCAATGCTTGCTTGAAATTTCGGCCAATTCCAATTTGCTGTGCACGGCATGGCCGTTGTCTAACCCGCACCTCACATTGGCGCGGGTATTTTGTACGTCCGCGATCAACACCCTCCGTGATCCACCAACGGCGGTGGTGCCCGCTGCCCCGGTTGCCACGCCCCATTGGGTTCCGACCACGTTGACGCTCGAGGCGGCGCAGCTGATTGACACCAACGCAAAGTCTCGTTTCCAGCGCTTGCTGCTGCTCCAAGATCGCAAGCGCATGCGGGCCGCATTGCCGAAAGGAACAGAAACGTATTGCAATTCGGGCAACCTGCACTTTGTGTTCTATCCGAGTGGCGTATTTACACCGCTCATGCACGACATCCTTAAAAGCCACACGACTTGTGTCGGCATCGTGCGCGAAGGACTGCTTGCCGCTACGACGCTGGATGGCGCGTCACTTGAGTTCGATGGCAACGTGAAGGGATGGATCGACGAGCAGGAGACGATCCGCAATGATACCTACAGTGAGTTCCCAGGATCAAATTCGACACGCGCCTGGGACAACAAACCGTACAATCTGCCATATGAGACCCGGACTCTCCCGTATGAAACACCCTACGCAGGCGATACGCCTCACCGCGGCCTGTACATGCGTGTAATAACTGGTGCGTGCACCCGGAAGAATCCCGTCGCCGCTGAGAGTGAATGTCCCGTTGTGCACAAATTGGCAAATCGAGATGCAACTGCGGACGTACATTGCTACATTCGTACACTCCGTGCAGCACTGACAGGGGCCTTCAAATCGCTTCAATTGGTCGATCATTTGCAATTTATTATAGTTACACCCGTGGGCACGGACGAGCGCATTAACGAAGCGCATCATAACCTGATACGACCCTTGTTTCATCGCATTGTAGAACGTGTGGCGCGCGAGGTGTTCGACAATAATGCCAAGTTCACAATCTGGATACCACTGCATTACACTAAAAGCAACGGCAGCGTTACTCGTATCGTATCTTGCATGGAGGAGGTGGCTGTGCATCGTGAAGGCACTAGTACCGATCCTAAAACACATTCTTTCAAAGATGTACGCCCTTTTATGGGCTCGTCTCCTCTGCCAGGTGGATTTGTCGAACACCTGATCGACACTGCCGGTATTGACATGTCGAAAGCGTCTGGTGGTGCAAAGGCAGATGCAGAGGCAGAAGCAGAGGCAGATGCAGAGGTAGATGCAGAGGTGGAGGCAGCGGCAGCGGTAGCGGCAAAGGCAAAGGGAGTGGCAGCGGCAGCGGCAGCGGCAAAGGCACAGGCAGAGGAACAGGCAGAGGAACTGGCAAAGGGAGAGGCAGCGGCAGCGGTAGCGGCAGAGGAACTGGCAAAGGCAGAAGCAGCGGCAGCGGTAGCGGCACAGGAACAGGCAGAGGCAGCGGAGAAGGCGGCGGCAGAGAAGGCAGCACCGAAAAGGAAGACACTGGGAGCGAGTTCAAAGGCACAGAAGGAAATAAATACGCAGCTCGCTGGCAGTATAAAAGAGGTAACCACTGCATTCGATGCGTGGAATCCCGCTGGACCCGAGGTGAATACCGTGGAGCTGCAAAAGCTATTGATTCGAAAATTGGCGGTGTACCAAAAACTGTCGAAGCATGAGAAGGCAAAGTTGTTTGTGGCCCAGCTTGAAACAAAACAAAAACTTATGCAACAAAAGATTGCAGAGATGGTGCAAGGTTGGAATGCCTTAATGGAAGACAAAAAAGAAGCAATTGGCGAAATCTATACACGTATTACAAGTTTAACCCTGCCGGAATATGATAAAATGTCATCTAAAAAAAAAACGATTGAAGGCCTTCATTTGCAGGTAGAAGAAATTATAACGGACAAATTATATGATTGGGTCACCACATACTGGGGGCATCCTACCGACCGATCTAGTCCTTGGCTTCAAATGCTGCCGGAAGTATGGACCTTACTCCAAGAAGCAGCGGCAGAGAAGGCAGCACCGAAAAGGGCAGCAAGTGATGCACAGGAAAATCGTGTGCGCGGCCTCATTAAAGACATTAAGACGCGTCATACTGAGTTTGAAACAAGCTTCCGCAATTTATCCCGGGACAACGCAGGCTCACTCCGTGCAATGCTCGATGCGACCAAGACAATCCTAGCTGACCTCCAAAAACGCTATAATACGTTAATTGCTGCACGCACGGAATGGCGCGAGAATAACAACGGTGCCATTGAAGATCTGCTTAAAGGGTTCGAAACCGCCATAAATAAGGGTGACGAGGAACTAACCGACGCGGCAGAGGCAGTGGCTAGCGCAATAGATAAACAGAAGGAGGCTGAGGAGAAGGTGATAAAAGAACTACACACATTGCTTGAAGGGTACAAAACAAACTATACCATATCAAGTAACTCGCCCGGGGCCGTAGACGCAGGCCGTAAAATACTCAACGATGCCAGAAGCGCCTCGGCCGCAGCTTGGGAACCATGGCAATTGTTGGCTAACACCCGCCCGAAAGGGTACAATGGAACGGATGCCGCCTTTGTTGCGGGCCTTGATCAGTTCACAACGTTCATAAACAAATGTGACAATGAGCTAATCGCCAAAGCGCAGGACAAGCGTGAGGCCGACTTCTTTGATGCGCTTTCGACGTCGTATTCTTCTGCGCTGCAAAACGTCCGTGACTTTTCACTCGATCTACTCAACACCACCGCAGACTTACCACTTGATACGGCCAAATCAACCCTGGATGACTTTCTAAAACGCTGGGATATTTTGAAGAAAAAACGCCCGGAAGGGTACTCGAGAAAACGTCTGATCGAGGAGTTGATTGCCCCCTACACACGGTTCATAACGGACAAAGTAGCTGAGGTAAATAATGCACAGGATGCGAAAGAGCGCGCGTTTGGGCAGAGACTTGCTGCGGCATTGAAGACGTTCAAAAATGACTATAGTAATTCGGCCACCACGGACGCATCCAGTGCGATATTCGATAATGCCAAAACATACCTAAATGAACTCCCGAAACGCTTGCTTGACTTAAAGAAAACGCGCCTGAAATCGTACTTGGTGAAATTTGACGGCATGGTCCAGACGAACGTTACGCTATTGGAAGAGTTCTTGAATGAATTTGAAAATGATCTAATCGAATCTGCAGCGGCTGCGGACGCGGATATGAAGCGCGCAAAACAAACCAAAAGAGCAGCGGATGTGACGCGCGTGACCGATGCGCAAGCAGTCAAAGCAAAGGAAACCGCCGCGGTAAATAAACAGCTTGACACCATTTATGATAAGTTGGAGATCCTAGGAAAACGCCTTTACAGTAAACACTGTACTGTGGCTGCAATGAAAAAAGTTGCAGATGATGTACAAGCTGCCAAAGTCAACTGGAATGCGACAAGGAGGAAATTAGGTGAGGCAATGGGTTTTGCAAACCACTTAAGTGACATTAAGGTTAAGATTAGGGTTAACGACATAATCACCTCAATCGAAACTTATAGCAATCAATTGGCAGTGTATTGGAAGGAGAAGCGTGACGAGGTGCAAGGTTCCTTCGACAACATAAGCAACGGTGTTGCATCCGCCAGCAATTTGGACGATCTAACCCAACGTAAAGATGCCTTAGACGCCGTCCAAAGCGAATGGGCCATTATCGAGCCCGAACTCCCTGGCACAGACAGCACAGTCACACCAATCGAAGGTGTTGACAGCCTAAGCACTCAAATCATAACGCTTAAGGAAATTGTTTTGCACAAGGACATATTGCTCGAGGGATTAAAACTTCTAAAGGATTGTGATATCGTCACCAGCAGTCGACATGATCTACACCGACATAAGGATGAACTAAAACAACTCAAACAAAAATGGGAAGAAATGCGGGAGAAGAGTGATAAGACGTGCAATGATGTCATAGATACAGAGTTCAAGGCCATTTATAACTCCTTTGACGTATCCCCGCCCGTACCCGTGCCCGCACCCGTGCCCGTAACCACGCCCGCACGGGTACGGGTACTGCCCGTAACCCCGCCCGCAACCCCGCCCGTAATCTCGACCGTGACCCCGCCCGCACGGGTACTGCCCGTAACCCCGACCGCGGCCGTTACCGGAGCCCCAACTTGGGTACATGAAACAGACGATTTCGTATTCACCAATGATATTCTGAGTGCCGTAGGCGATGCCTTTGGCAACTAACTTTACAGGCGATGCATATTTACAAGGGGGCGAGCAATGACCGGCCAACCGACGGGAACGTGTCGAACGCGTATATCCACGAGGTGGGGTGCTTTTAGGAATCGGTCATGGATTCACCGAAAACATTTATTCAGTGGGTGAAAAGGGTGGTGGATTATCCGGATGATCTGGAAACAATCAAGGCCTTTGCGAAATTCATCAATGATCACACACTCTCGCTAGAGGGCCATTTGCAGGAGATTGCTACAGACGTTAAAGTAATAGCTGACGTAAAACAGGCGTACCCCGTGTTATTCCCTCCTGGCAAATAAACATGTTTGCAACTTGAATCCCACAAAAAAAAAGGTGCAGATGGTCAACTGCACGAAGAGCACACTGGTCGTCATGGCTCGGAGAATACCAGACGTGTGTTTGGCGAGCATGCTGCTGCATATAAAGATGGCGTTGGGTACGCAACACCGCACCATGCGCATGTGTGGCCCGCAGAGTCGGATGTTGCGGGTGGGTCTGGCAACAACGCCGGTGGTATTGCACCGAGTCCGCCGTTCCCGGGCTTTCCGTGCGCAACAACAGGCGTGCGCAGGCGAGCGTGCCGCGATTCGCCCGTGTACCGCCAGAATCGTCGGCGGGTGCACGCGCCCATGCGGCTGAGTGCGACGGTGTCAACCCGGCACGCAATGCTGCATGCGTGGACGCGCAGATACGCGCGCAGCGGCCTTGGCACGGTGGTGATCAGCGGGACGGACGTCCCAACATCCGCGTTGGCTGGCACAATGACGTACGCTGTCTGCGGGGCTTGCATCAACGGCACTGCAAGGCGCACCTGCAGAACGACTGCGTGCGTCGGGTCGCTTGCCAGCACCTCGCAACCGTCTGTGCCGATCAAGACAGCTGCATGTGTGCTCGCGGCAACCTTGCTGTTGGCTGCGTGCATTACCCGCATTCCGGCCAGGCTGCTGGCAACTCCGAGCGACCCCTGGAAGATGGGACCATCGATCGCCCGCAGGCAGTGGTGGGGGTCGGTGGTTGACGTGCCCGCGCAACCAAGTGCGCACACCCTGACCACGCCAGCGGTGGCCTGCCAAAGCGAGCCGGTTGCGATCAAGTTCGAATTGTGCGTCGTGCACACCATGCGGTGACAACACGACCCGCATGCCCAGTGCTTGCCGCGCCTGCACACCCAGCTCATTTCGCAACTCATCCGTGTTTGCGCGAGGCCGCACGAGCAGGCGTTCGGGCGAAAGGATGTTAGAGGAACGGATGCCTCCGACGCAGCTGGCATGGTTCGATACAGCCTGGTTGCAAAGTGAACCGGACGCGGCCGACCTAAATCGGTTTGTGAGCGAGATGTCTGGAATATTGTGCACACGGCATGCACGGTCGGCGCGGTATGCGTGCGACGTCGCAAAACTACTCGCCAAAGCGCAAATTGCGTCACTTGGCCCGGACGTCGACTCGGCCGCGCCAATTTTGCGCTCGATGTTGGACGACTCGCCCAGCGTCGTGACCGCGGCCGAGCAACACCGCTTGGCTCACAGCATGGCGATGTACCTGCACAATGCCCGTGTCGTGTCGATGTATGTTTACTCGTTTGCACTGCCGCTGCTGGCCGGCATTCCGACCGAGCTGATCAGCGTGAGCACCGCCCCGACGCGCCTCCGGTGTGTTATCGAGAGATTTGCAACGACCGTAAAATGGCACAAGATGGGCGACTGTTACTTGTGGGGCATCATTCAGTGCCACATACCTGCATGGCGCTGCGCGTCAATGGCCTGCGGCGAAAGTCCGTGGGCGATATTCGCGGAAGCATTTAACGATGACGCCAACCAAATTGGCAGGCCGTTTATATCAGAGTCCGCGGCCGGCCTCCTAACGTCCATGGACGACTCGTTGCACACGGCCATCTTGATCGGCGCCCTTGCACTGGAATTGGCGGACAAGCCGTGCTCGCTTTCAATCAACACGCACGTGCTGCGCACCATGGGCAGCGTGACGCCAGTGCTGTGCGTTGTACGCGACAGTCCAATCGGGTCTGAGGGCGTCACAAAAACTCTCGGCTACACCTCTGGTGGTACGTTCTTCCACCACGCAGACCCGTACGTTGTCATTTCCGCGTTTTTTGCGGACCTCGCCCGCTTGGACCCCGTTTCCGCGCACGTCCACGTCCACGGATTGTGCGGCGACATCGCTTTAAATCCGGACAATCCGTTGATGAAATATTTGTCAGAGGAGGCCTGAACACAAACAACGCGTCTCCGACCGACCTGGCAAGCTTGGCATTGCACAGATCAATGAGTGCAAATTCGACCTCAGTGTGCTCGGCTCGCATAAGCACCATAATCTGGTGCACGGTGACCTGATCGTACTGCAAGGCCCTGGACACCAGGCCGTGGAACTTGGTCAGCCCGCAGGGTGGTGTCACATCTCGCACGTACCACACTCTGTCGCACGTCGCAAACACATCACCGGCATCTTCCATGCGGTGCATGTCTACGTACGCTGTGTTGTACTCCGACACCGCAACTTCGCGTGCAACTCCGCGCAATCCAGCCGTACGAAGCGTCAACAGCAACGACTGGGCGTCGTATGCGTTCAACGGCGTTTGCGTTCGGACCGAGCCAGCCTTTCTGGAATGCAACTTCAAAGGGGTCAACCGGTGCATCACGTATGCACGAAACCCATCTCCGTGCGGGACATTGCGAGTTTGTGCCCAATCGTCAATAATTACTTCGTGTACCGCATCGGCTGCCAGTGCCCGGCTCAACTGGACCCACACGTGCTCGAGCGACAACCCAGTGACATGCACCATGGGGGATGCAGACAGCCTGCCGGCGACTTCATCCCAGAGCCCGCTCGGCACGTCGCACTGACGCATCAACTGTACGGCCGTGCACGGGGGTGCACGCGCTTTAAGCGCGGCAATGCACTGGTCCGCGTGCGCGTCGGACGTCATTGTGTGCCCCGCAGATGCGACGCCGCGTTGTTATTGGTGCGCAGGGCTGGTGTCACGGTGCGCATCCCGCGCACATGTCGGGGAACAGTGCGCTTACCAACTCGACATCCGTGTTACTGTAGTGTTTGTGTCGTTCATCTAACACCTCTATCAAATGATTGAGTTGGGTACGCATTTCGTCTAAATCGGGATTGCCATAGCAGGCGTCAATCGAAGCGTCCACGCCTTCTTTGAGTGCGGTGTACCAGTACCCGAGGACGTCTGCTTTTGGTGCAAGCGGTCGATATGTGAAGTCCAAACCGGCCTCCGCAAACAACATCTCGCAGTAGGCGCCATGTTCATTTATTTCGACGATCTGTCTGCATGGACCCGTAAACTGAACGGATGCGATGTATATGTTGTCCTCGTGCCATTTTAGCTTTGGCCAACGGCGGTCAAAAACAGTTTGAGGCGTAGGATCCGCACAATATTGTGTGTACGCGAATTCCCATCCATTTTGTGTTTTTTTTGCACCGGAAATTACATATGCAACGTCATCGGAAATAAAGGACCGAGCGTGCTTCGTTAAGAAATTTTTAAATAGGAGCGAGTCGGCAGGGTCCGGAGTGAAAAACGGCACATTAATGATTTCGCGGCGGTTGACGCTGTCCAGCACTACCATTTTCATGGCATGCGAGTCGACAAGGTACAAACACATTGCGGCATTTTCGGTTAAACATTGTAGAAGCAGCGCGAACAGATACACAGATGATGCACCACCGAATGCAATGTTTTGGTCGCAGTATGCAAGTTTAACGCCTCGGATGAACGCGTGCGTTAAGATCGCTTGGTTTATCGCATTTGTGTAGCAGACGCTGTCGGCGTAAGATGTCAAATGACATTTGGTCACATTGGCCTTGTTTGGTACAATCATGCTTGTCGCAATCCAACCCGGGTTGTCGCTGTTCATCCCTGCTGTCGCCAGAAGCGCCTCGGCCGCAGCCGTGCAAAGTACCTCTTCGTAATGGGGCGAATTGTCGGTGGGATCGGACTGCAGCGTGGCGCGGGACACAAAGTACGCTGTGCTAGCTGCCCGTTTGGTGTGTTTGTAAATGTCAATGTTGGGAACACGCAGCACGCTTCCCACGCCTCCCGTGGCGGAGCTTAGATACCAGCAGGGAAGGTGCACGCTAACCCCGGCTGCGTGGATCACCGTCGTCGTGCCTTGCCGCGAAATGATGTCGGCGCTTTTGGCCGTGGCGATCGTGTGAGTTAAAAGACTGCGTGCAAGGACCATGGATAATTGTGGTGCTGCATCTGTTGCTCCCCGCATGGCTGGTTGGTTCATCCCGCACAACGCGATTCGTATCCCGATCTCGAGTATGGTTAACACCATTCGTGTGATGCTCGGATTCGATGCGATGCCAACCAAAGGGTTGTACGGACCGTTTTCCAACCTGACGGACGTCAACTTAAGTGGGTTGCAAATAACGTGCACCTGCGTTTTCACGTCGCGCGATTTGACAACTTGCAGCTCCTTAATGCTCCCCCACAGCGGATCGTCTGGCAATATATGGTCTATTGCGCGCACAGATCGTGGATAACGCCAACAGCTGCTTGACGCGCTTGTCTCGTCAATCCCCGTCGAGCTGTCAGCGGCAATGAGTACATTCCACGAAGTCACGTACAGATACCAAAGGATCGTGTCATCCTTGTCAGTAAAGGAATCGAAGGGTAAATGCGCCTTAAACGTCGAGAGGTGGTCAGACCCAAGCCTTCGTCGCAACAGCGTGTTCCCCGACGCGCACATGACGCGAAACGCCGACTTTACATCGTCGTTTATTTCGTACGGCTGCGTGTCAGCGTGCGCGCTTTCGGGATCATCGGTGCCTTCAATTTCAGTCCACTTGAGCTCGTGCACATCAATGTTGGTGGCTTCAAGCAAGGGCACCATATTTTCTCCATAGTCATTCGTATATCCCATGATTGTGTGCTCGGACCCGCCAATGCGCCACTGCCATTGTTTGAACGGGGGAGCCATATTTACCACACCGGGATGCAACTTGCCAACAACGGAGCACCGGCCTTGTGTTCATCGCATCAGTCCGTTTATACAATTATTCTTCTGAACGCGATTGTGGTTATATTTGCACTGGCGTCAATTGTGAACATGCAACGAGCCGACGCGCGCAAGGTGGCTGCCAAATAGGTGACCGGGGTAGAATGGACCCGTGCGAAGCATTCATCGACGCCGAAAACACTGCAGGGAATTTTAAGACGTTGCTGGTAGTAGGAATCGCGCTATGGGTGCTGACGGCTCACGCGACTCGGCCGCAATAGTGACCGCGCTGATAGCCTTTTGCGCCTGGTTCGCGTGCGTGTATCCCGTGGCAGCGACGCACGGCAGCAGCTGGGATGCGTCGTTGGCACTGCAACTGGCGTTGCTGGCTGTGCACATTTTCCTCCAGCGCCGCTTGCCAGTCGCACTGAACGCGACGCTGCTCGGCATGGCTATTGCGGGGCAGTTCAAGGCGATAACACTGCTGTCCGGCATTGCCCAGTGCACGCTGCTGATTCTGTGGTTTGCGTGCCGCTACGCCGCTGCGTAGGCCGCGCACATGCACAGGGTTGCCAACGCCGCCACACCGCTCCTGTCCGCGCACGCAGACCCGGCGGATTGAACGCACGCTGCCGTGGTGAACATCAGCATCGTCGCCACGGCACAGATGCCGGGGCTCGCGCGCATTGGCTCGCGGCGCCGGGAAGCATCTGCGTCATACCAATAATCGATTGCGACGCTTGCCAAGGCGGTCGCAGTCAGCCCGGCACCACAGTCACGAACGGATTGTGGGCAGTCGCCGGCTATTGTCCACACAACAATTCCAAACACAAGTGCGGTCACTGAAATCGCCATGGGTGCCGCAATCGCTAGGACCCCAACGCGTGACACAAGGTGCGGGTGGGCCCCAAACCCATATTTTATGATGTACCACAACACCCCGCCAATTGCTAATGCTAAGAACACGTCGGACATGCCTGGAACAGTCCCTTTTCCAAATGACGCGACTGCTGTATATACGAATGGTGTTCAACAACAGCGTGTCATGTTCGCTGTCTTGTTTGTCGTGTGTGTGGCGGGCGACAGCGTCCAAAAACAATCGGGATCGATATTTGACGACCAAACGGTGGCTGCGCCCGTGCTCGCGTCCAAGGCCGACTTTGACCAGTTCACGCCGCAATACAACGACGGCATTCGGTCATGCAACGCGAACCGCCTCCCAAACTCGGTCGAGTTACGAGGCCTGGTGGGAACAAAGGATCCAGACGCAATCGCAGACGCGCACGGGTGCCCGGTCCCGTACGTACCATTCGATAACTACACCTCAAACTTCAGCCTGCGGTTTGTTCGCGGCACGGTTTCACCAGAGCCAAGCGCGGCGGGCTTGTACAACATGCGAAACCGAGCGCACGTCACGCGCAGGGGGCTTGCTTTTCCACAATACACGGCCTGCGACAACGAAAAAACGCTCTGCATCCCAGGGCCGTGCGCCATGTGGGACGTAGACTACTTGCTTGCCAGCCATCGGATCGACCCGCAAACAAGGCAGGTGCAAGTCGACAACTCTCGGCGGAACGCCTCTTTGCCATTTGACATGGTGGGCACGCCCCACTGCGGGCCATCGTTTGGAGTGCAGATGTTTAACCGAGACACAAAGGTGGTTGTCCCATCCGACAACGACCTTCGCGCCTCGCGGACGGCGTCGGTTTTCCCAACTCGAATGAGCACGTTTGTGACTCTCTACTCGCCTCTGGCCGGCAGTCTGGAGGTGCCGCTCCCAAACGCGTCCAACACAAACAGCAACCCGCTGTGGTACTACCGACTGGGGTCCGAGACGAACCGCCTGTACGGCACAGCAGACGTCCTCGAACCACTTGTGTGCACAACAAAAACACGGGCGCCGTACGTGCTGCCTGACTCGAGCGTAAACATTGAAAACGGTGTCAACGGTCTTATAAATCTAGGGTGGGGCAACAGCTCGTTCCAGTGGAATCCGTCGTCCGTGCTTGACACGCTGCAAAACAAAGACGGGGCAGAGTACATTGCAATGAATTACCAGCAAGGCATCTTTGACGATCTGACAATTGATACCTTCCGCACAATCACACAAACATCGCACTACGTGTTCCCGCCATCGGGAGCGGAGGAAATTGCGCCGCTGAACGGAACCGGCAACTCCACCTTTGTGACGCACAAGGACTACACGGAGGTGTACGACTGGCTTGTCGCGAACAACAGGTACAACGCAACCGGCAGTTATTTTTCGTCGTTAACAATGACCGACCCACGGCGAACAATGTTCATGGTCCCGCAATTGATCCCACACACGAATGGAAGCAACCGCACAAATCAAATTGACGTCGACGCTTTCCAAAAGTTTTTCAAAATGGACGAAATGTGCGACCTCACGCAGTGCTCGTGGACACCACAGACCGAAGAAAAGGGCATCGGACCGACGTGGCGCGAACAGGCGTTAAATTGCATGTACGCTGAAATGATCCAGTTCTTTATCTCTCGGATAAACGTAGACTGGATAACAGAAGAGTTCGAGACGGTGCAGGCTAACAACCTCTTCCCGTTGCCTCTTTACTGCCTAAAACCGCGCAAACCATACTCCCCGCACCTTGGGGCCGCTCCCATGACCACCACGCTGGCCAGCTGCTTGCAGAAATATTACAACAAGTGCAATGGGGTTGGCGACGTCGCGCACCAGCCATTTGAAAGTGGCGGTACCGCGTTTCCTTTGTGCAATTTTAACAAATTCTCAAAAAAAATTGGAGACCTCTCACCTAATGGCCCACCCCTGGCCTCTTCGTACGAATCGGTGCAACTCCAATTTGACGCATGCAAGGCCTATGTATACTCCTCCGCTTGCACAGTGGATCATCGCGGCAGTCGCAAAGCGTGCACCGGCTGCCCGATGGCAACACCGGATAAGCGACGCCGAAGTTCCGTAGGCGCGTACAGCGAGTGCTGGACTGACCCGTTCTTCAATCCCACCGGTGGTTCGGACAGCCGCAATCTAAGCACAACACCCCCCGTCGACCCGAATTGGGGCCAGCCGACACCACACCCGCTTGCGCGGAGACGACCTATAGACATGCTCGAGCGGGACGTCACGTGCCCAGTGCGAGGATTCACTGAATCGGGCGACAGCATCAAGTGGGACGACACGTCAGTTACTCCAGCTACCTCGTGGATGGACTTGTACATGAGCATGCACAAAGGGCCGTTCGCCGTCCATCTGAGAAGCACCGTGGAATCGCTCGTAGATAGAAAAACGCCGTCGACCTTTGGATGCCGACCAAAACGGATCTTTTCCGGAAATCCAGATCGAGCAAAACGTAAAGCTAGCAGGAACGCAAACACGGAGACAATGGGAAGCGCGAGCCTCGCAAACACCATGAACGGCGGCGACCCAAACACCAACGTCAACAACCTTTTGTACGGCAAGGCATCAGAGCTTGCAGTGGCCGGCATGTCGCTGATCTACGGGCCGCTGGCGTTTTTACCAGGCCTCGTGCACGACCTGCGGTCTACAAAGGGCGTCACCGGCGTTAACGTCGCAGCGCAGACGTACAACCCGCAGCGTCGCGCGCTCTGTCATCCAAACGCGGCGCACACGCTTTCTATTGGCGACAACACGCAATGGAAAGACAAGCATACTCACCTGACATGCTACGAGAGCATGCGATCGCACGACAAGGCCGCCAATCCCAACCAACCCCCCAGCAACATACCCAAAGAGGAATATGCAGAAAAATGTGGGTTTGTCGCAGATGCAATTCATCAATACAGAACGAGCGACGTGTCGAGCCGCGACTCGCACATCGCTCGCCTCTGGCTCACAACCGCCATGTGCTACACAAACACCCAGGTGGACGACGATGGGCTGGTCAAAATGGTAAACACGCTCATGGAGACCGACATGAACATCGATTCGTGGGCAATGCCGGCATCCCCCCCGGGCGGCGACCCGGACACATCCGAAGGCCATTATGTGCCGCAGCCGTGGGCGATGTCGCCGATCAACCAGTGGGTGTCCGCCCCGATCGCACTCAACGGCAGCTTCCTAAATTCGCAAAGCGTCGTCGACTCGCAGGCGTGCGACTGCGGGTCGGCGCTCCCCATGTACAAACTTGTGGGCGGTCCGTGGGCCGAGGCAAAGGCGCTGTTTGGATGGGGGGACCTCGCGCCATACCAGCTGCCAAACACGTGGATAACCGAAGCAGGGATGGGCTGGGACCGCAACGTGGACACCATTACATCCGAGTCGCCCATCGGTCTGTACATCCCGTCAAACAGCCGCTGGAGCCCCAACTTTACCACATACGAACGCGACGTGCTGCTGCCTTCGTCCCCGGCATCGACCGCGGCCACTCTGTTGAACGAAACTTTTATGGGGTACAACGCCCCAGAAGAGGCCAAGCTCGAGACGCTGCTGTTCGATCCAAAAAAGGGGCCGTGGGCCAACGTCGCCGGAGACAGGCCGACGTACACCGTCACGCGCATCACGTACAAATACGGCAGCTGCATGCGGTACCCGTACGGACAACTGCCGCGCGCGTCCATGACAGCCGCTGCGCAGAGCCAACATTTCACCAAACCAAACGCAGACGGCACAGAATACTTTGTCGCAGAAGAAGCGCTCATAGGCTACTGCGAAACGTTCCATGCAAATCTGACAGACGCGGCCGAGAAGGGGCGGTACGCGTTCTGCGCAAACGACGGCATGTCAGCAGACGGACGGGACACGTTCTGCCGCAGCCCAGGCGCGGCGCGCATTGTGGTCGGGGCAACAATTAACGCCGCCCAAAGCACCGTGGACCATGCGTGCGACAAAGTCCACAAAACGTGCATCGTGGTGCCCGGCGCACCGCACATGTTTCCATCTGTCACCAAGCTGCTCCAATCGGCATACAACTTTGCAGGCTACACTGTCCTGATCACGCCGTTCAACTGGACCGTCGCAAAGGCCTTCATGGCACCTGCCCGGCGCTACTACGACGTCGGCCGCGAAAAAAATATTG
>Ga0209223_10001287_pt1 | contig 27684 bp, 24 predicted proteins | sample COG_06_FD_184750 | JGI IMG/M metagenome (GOLD analysis project Ga0209223, IMG submission 184750) | Pelagic Microbial community sample from North Sea - COGITO 998_met_06 (SPAdes) (version 2) | ecosystem: Environmental > Aquatic > Marine > Neritic zone/Coastal water | place: Helgoland, sampling...
TCTACAGATTCCTATTATAATTTGCTTTTCATCTCTTAGAAATCTGTCCATAGATGAATAGTTTTCTACGACAACGACATTTTCCGTGCTCGTAGATGGCGAGTTTATACAAAACTGGATTATCCCAACTTTAGCGTTATTTATTTTACAGGGACTTCCGTATGACTTTACACAAGCATAATCTATTCCTAAACCGTCTAAAAGCTGACTTTTTTCTATAGTACCTCCTATTTTTTTTAGTATCCTGACGTTTTTTAAATTTACATCAATAGAATTTTCTACATCAATGATATTCAAAATAGACTCTACTGCCAGAGGAGCAAATATATGCGAATGTGATAGTAGAACCTTTGATTCTAATGCAGTGTATGCAGTATGATATAAAAATTCTTTATTCGTAATATCTATTGGCAAAGCAATTTTTAAAAGATGATTTTTTGCTTTTCTCAAACAAATTTCAAAAGAATCAGTAATATTTGATAATCTTATTCCTTTTTTTAACAAGTTTAACGCGCTTCCCAAAAATGATCCACTCAATACGATTACGGAAGTAGTCCCATCGCCAACTTCGGCATCTTGAGATTTGGAAATTTCTACCAAAAGTCTTGCTGCCGGATGGTTAAATTTTGCATTTTTTAAAATCGTAGCACCATCATTTGTAATTAATATCTCATTATCTGAAATTATCGCTTTATCCATACCATGCGGTCCTAAACTAGTTCTGATTGCATCGGATACCGACTTTATCATTAAAAAATTTGAGTATTGAATACTACTGATTCTGTTAACATCGTTGAACAGAATCTCACTTTCGTTCGTAGACATTTTCGTTTAGTAACTCGACTTTATGTAGAAAAAATTAACTATAATTTAAAAAAACAAATTAACATATTAAAATTTTTACTTTAATATATCAGTCTTCAGAAAATTCATCTTCGTCAAAATTTAAAAAATTTTTAAAAAAATTTAATAAATTTTTTTCAATAGACTTCGACTCACATTCCAATTCGAGTGTATTGATTAATTCAAGATAAATAACCGAATCTATTTCGAATTTTCTAAAAAAAATCTCTATACGGGCATATACGTCATCTATTTTGTGTATTACTTTGCATTTTTCATTCAATAATTGCAAAACCGAAATCTGTGCCTTGATGGCAAAAATATGGTTCCCGTCGAATAAAGATATGATCAGGTTGTCTAATAAACGAATTAGGTAATTATTGTAAAAATAAAATTTTTGTTCATGCAAATCGATTTTTATCAAAAAAGTTTTTACGAGATCTAAGGCTAGATTCGATAACATAGCATCTTCTTCTTTAAATCCATTTATCAAAGAATCTAAAATCAATGAAAAGGATTTTTCGGCTATAATAGGATCATTGTCTAAGCGAAAAAGATCTTTGAAGTTATTTTCTATCAAGGATTTTATTGAATTGAAAAAAGGCAGCTTGTACTCAGAACAATCGACAGAAGAATTGTTTATTTGACAGAAAGTAGGAATCAAAAATGATTTAAAAACAATCTTTGCTATATCAAGGCCTATGAAAAAACGCGATTCTTTCAATACTATAGATATGAGCTCTAAAATAACTGGTTCTTGTGAAATCAAATCTCCTGTAAAATCAAAAGAAAATATTAAATTTTCTACAATTTCTTTGATTTTTTGTTTTTGATGGAAATCAAAGGAGTCATAATTTAAACTTTTAAATGTTTCGATGTATAAATTTACAATTTCTTTTCTAATTTGCCTTGTAATCTTTGGATTAACCGTGATCAAATTTTTTGGTTCAATGAAATTTTTTTCTTCTTTTATACTTTTATCAATTAATTTAAAAACCGAAGTAAAATTTTGGAAACCGGTTAGAAAAGTTAAATCGCATTTTTTGCTTAAAAAACTTATGAAATTTTTAGTAACTACTATTCCTTTGTAAAAATTTTCCGATTTTTCAATATTTTCAATCAATTTATCATCTATTGAATTTAGTTGATATTTTTTATCTATAAAATTCTTATATTTTTGAACAATATTTTTAAAAAATTTATCATCTGTTATTTTTGAAATAAGGGATCCTGTGACTGCTAAGATTTGTTCTACATGTCTAAATTCGTCCATTTTTTCTATGATATCGATGGAATTAAATATATACTCAATCAAAGCAGGCTCCTCTTCTGATTTTCTATGAATTATGATTTGATAACATTCTGTACAAATTGTTCGAAACGTATCGCAAGCCATATCTTTTATCCCCGGATGATCTTCTAACATAAATTCGAACAATTTGCTGATTACCGTTTTTAGAAATTTCCAATGAGAACTTAAAAATCTTGGGTATTTTCCTACTACAAACATTATATTACTAGCGATAATAGCTTTATTATCTCTTCCTTTTTTTAGCTCACATAAATAGAGTAGGTCCTTTATAATCAATACGATAAATTTTTTCTCCTCTTCTTCTTTCATAGATCCGCTTATAGCACCTACTGACCAACATAAAGAATTTAACAATTTTCTGTTCCAATTTTTTTTTTTAAATTGCATAGATAATTTTTCAAGAATTACTTTTCTAATTATTTTATAATTATCCATACAAAGATTGTTTAAAATATTTTTTGTTTTTTCATACATTTCATGACTTTCCGTTTCAGCCAATTGAATTCTAATTAAATGACCATTGTCATTTTCTCTTATCAAGACTTCTTCCGGTTTAGCCATTCTTACTATCATTAAAACAATCAGTTCTAGTAAATTTTCATCAATGAATTTTTTTAAACTCAGACTGTTTTCATAAAAATTTTTATTTAAGAAAAAAAAATTCCACCATTCGAGCGAAGCCTTGAATATTTCATTTTGAGCGATGCATGAAATTTTTATCATAAATTGTGAAGCGCTTAAAAACAAATCGAAGTCTATCAAAATATAAAAAAATTTTGTTTTAAGAGAATTTTTGTAAGTTTTAGAAAGCAGAAAAACTATTTTCATGATATAGTCTTTTGATTCTTGATCCAAATCTTTAAACATTTTTCCATAACTTTTAGAAAATGGAAAAATCTCTTGTTGATGCAATAAGAAGTTTTCAAGAAATAAGGCTGAAAAGACAAGAGTGTCTTTATTCGAAGTTTTATTTAATTCTAATAAAAAATCTAAAGTTTGATTACGAATGTTTTTTTCAAAACACAAAAATATTGTCGAGGCTAGTAATTTTTCATCGACTAGCCAATTTTTAAATCTCGTAAGTTTTAAATAGGTCAATATCTTAAACACAGTGCTTAATAGATTAAGCTGAGTATTTAGTATAAAAATATTCTGTTTTAAGATAAATTTGCACAATAATTTTAATTCTTCAATCAGAAAAGATATTTTTTTTTTTTCTAAAAATATATTCTGTCTGAAAATGTAGTTGGAGCCGCTAAAAAATTCTTCCAACAAAACTGATGCTATGAAAAGGTTTTTCTCACAGACTAACCGAGAAAGATCTGTACACTTTATAATATTTTCAAAAAAAGAAAAGAAATAATTTTTTTCAGATGATATTATTAATTTCGCCAGTAAACATATTATTTTATTGGAATTATAATCTAATTTTTCATCTCTGTCTAGATACATATATTTTTTTAAAATAGTTTGCCAGACATAATTTAGTAAAAATTCTCTCTCTTGATCTAAAATCGATTTCCAATTGTAAAAAACAGCATTTTCCAATATTTGGATGCCAAAAAAAGCCAATGTCGATTCGTTTGAATTGATTAACAGTGGCACGATTTTCCAAATATCTTGCTTATTTTGTACATCAGTAAGTATTTTTTGAGATTCCCATTTTTCACGAGGCTCTTTAGAGTTGTATAAAATATTTAAATTATTTTTTATAACTTCCACGAGGTCACTTTCTGATAAATTCTGATAACTGTTTAAAATCATAATACTAGTTTTTAATATTATAAATTGTTACTAAATTAACCTCATAACCACGAAAGTCGTATATTGGTCAAGGTTTTTCAAAATATTATTTTGATGGAAAGATTTAACCTGTTTAATCCTAAACATAAAAGAATCAATCATTCGTCAAAAAAAACTCAAGACCTTGCGTGGAATGATAAATATGAAGCTTTAGATATATTTATTGAAATTTTCGGTCATCCCAATGTTCCTCAAAGATATGAATACGACAAAAGTCTGGGTGCTTGGATAGGCAAACAGCGTGGGTATTATAAAAAACAAAAACTGCCTGAAAGCAGAAGATTTTTGTTAAAAATACTAAATTTTAATTGGGCTCCGGGAAAAATTTTTACATTTGACGCTGCATGGAACCTTCGTTTCGAAGAATTGCGATATTTTAGGGAAATATACGGACATTCCAATGTCCCTTGTAAATTCCTGCAGAATAAGGAACTTGGTTATTGGGTAAAAAATCAAAGACAATTTTTCAGAAAAGGGACTATAGATGGCTCTAGAATAATGTTATTAGATGGATTAGGTTTTGAATGGAAAAGGAAACAGACTCCGGTATCAGTTACATGGGAACACAGATTTCAAGAACTAGTAATTTATATGCATAGATTCGGAAATTGTCTTGTGCCGCAGAGAAGCGGTCCTTTGGGCAAATGGGTTCAAAAACAAAGAGATCTGTATAGAAAAAAAAAACTAAGATATTCTAGGATGCAGAGATTAAGTTATATTTATTTCGAATGGTATCCTAAAACCATATTCTCCTGATGATTTTAGATCTTAAAATTATGTTAACTTACTCTGTGTTTAAATTTATTTTGTTTCGGGAGTTTATTAGATTTAATTTGATGGATATAAAAAATTCATTTGAAAATGATGAAAAAAATAAAAAATTGTCTAGAGGAGAAAAGAGAATAAGAAAAGCTCTTGAAAACTTTTCATTCGAGAAGATCGATGGAATTAACTATATAAGATTCAAGAAATCAAAAAATGTGAATTTTTCAATTTTTAAACCAGAGGTTTTTCAGAGTACCGTAAACGAGTCTTTTCTCGTATTCGGCGAAGCTAAAGTTGAAAATTAAAAAAAATAAATCTAAATCAAGGGAAAAATCTTTTCATTAACGATCGCTGGTGCAAGTTTTTTTTATATAAAATTCCAAATTTATCATTATCCTTGTACAGAGGCGTTATTATTTCATTATTTTTAATGAACAGTATTTTGCTTTTTGTAAACTAGTTATTAAATGTATTTTTATACTAATTTTTGGAAAATCATCTTAACTTTTATCCTTTTTTTGACTCTATATTTAATTTTGATCTTCTTTTACATAAGTTATTTTTAAATTTAATACTTTTTATAGGTTTTAATATTTGAAAACTACATAATAGGGAGATATCGACATTCATAATTGCACCAGCATTATCAAATTCTCCGCAATAGTTAGGAGCTGAAAAAATAGTAATCAATGATCTATTTGCAAAAAATTGATAACCATTTTCAACGACCTGGTGTGCTCTACAAATCAATTCGAAATTAAATTTTTTTAAAAATTCTAAAACTACATCCTTGCCAAAAACAAATGAGATCCCCCTGTCATTCTCTTTCCACCCTTTTGTTTTTTCTATCGGATCAGACCATAGTAAATCGCACAGTAAACCAGATTCAGGTATTTCAAAAGGTCTTTTCATTTCTTTGATTTGATTTATAGATTTTAAACTCGGAGAAAGACCCCCGTGAATGCAAAAAATTTTTTTATCTATTATCGCACTGATTGGCAAATGGTTAAAAATATCTCCGAATAATTTCCATATTCCAATGTTATATCTGCGTTTACATTCGTCGTAAAAACCATAAATCCTGTTGATCTGAGAAGATTCATGGTTTCCTCTTAACATAAAAAGAGAATTCGGATATTTAATCTTAAAAGCAAACAGTAGACATATCGTTTCAATAGATTGTTTTCCACGGTCAACATAGTCTCCTAAAAAAAGAAATTTATTCTTCGGAGGATATCCGCAAAATTCAAATAATCGTAAAAGATCATAAAATTGTCCATGAATATCACCGCAAATTTTTATTGGTGCCTTTAATTCAAGTAATATATCCTGTTTCAACAACACTTTTTTACAATTGAAACATAAAAATACAATTTCCTCTTCGGTTAAGAATATAAAATTTTTTTCATTTTTTTTTGTCAATTTAGAAATTATCAAGTCTACTGTTATCTGCATAATACTATGCTTATAAAAAAATAATAAATTTGTATTATATTTAATTATTATTTTTTTTACAAAATATACCTAACATATAAAAAATGTTTAAGGTGAATAAAAATATTAAACAATTGCTTGGGTCAGCTGATCGTGAAAAAATGAAATGCTTTTTATTGGAATGCAGACTTGAAAAAAGAAAAAAGGGGAAAAGTTTTAAACTAAAAAAACTTATCTTAGAATATAATTTTATTTTAAATCTTAATCGTTATTCGATAGTTTCTATGGCATTTTCCAAATCTCTAATAAAGCAACTTAAACTTTATTATTTTAAAAAAATTATATTTAAGGATATCCAGAAAAGATTCGGCTATTCGGATTATTTATGCTTGAAAGTGTCATTCAAATTAAACAATAGTATTTTAATACAAAGCTTAAAATATATAATTTCCAAGAAAATAGTTAAAATATTTGATTACATATTTTCTAAAAAACTCAAAATTTTTTCCTATATCAAAAGAACCACTTTGGAATTGAATAAAGAAGACTTGATATTCTATAATGATCTCGAGTCTGTTATATATAGTATAAATGAGTTTAAAGCAAAAAAAAATAATTACACAGTTTAAAAGAGTTTTTTTAGTTATAAGTTTTTTTTATATATGTAAATATTCATTATTTAAATAATTAAGATGAAACTTAGAAAGCCTGTTTTTTTTTTCATTATGAGCGCTAATCAATTTATTCCAAAAAAGAAATATACGAATTTAAATCATAGTTCATTTTTGAATAGATATATCGAACAAATTTTTTTTTTCATAAAATTAAATATAGTTTTAGAAGAACATAGTATACTTTTTGTTATTATAAATGGAATAGATATAAGGTGGATTTACACTTCATCTAGTCTTCGTAAAAAACTCGACATTTTATTCTGTACAATGAAAAATAAGCTAAAAAAAATTATAATCGAAGAGATTAAAAACCTGAACAATTTTGAAAAAATAAGGAAATTTAAACAATTCGGTAGCTATCCAGTCTATAAAAATTCAATCAGTTCGATATACTACCTCTACGTGAGACTTTACAAAAAATATTCGCATAAATTCAGTGTTTTTCATATAAACCCTAAAAATTATAATTCATATGATATGATTAGCTTAAAAAAAATCATTTTAATTGGAAAAAATTTGAATGGTAGTTTCAATTTCATCCTAAATTCTTTTCAGAATAATATTTATTGGTATTTCGCCTTTTTGACCAACGGAGTTTATTGTAAAATAAAAAAAAATATCCAATATCTTATTTACACATCGACTTTGCTCGATATACTATTTACATTCCAGTCATTCTGTAATTGTAGGGGGAGATTTTTCAAAGGAAATCTTGTCACCAAAAATGATAAAGATAGTGTAATTAACATAAAGTTTAGAGTAAACAATTTGTGTTTAAATTGTTATTCTCAATACTCTTTCGCCCATAGCCAATGTTTTTGCTGTGGGATTTATTGTATTTATTGAGTTGTTATCTTGAACCACTCTCATAGGATTTAGCAGGATCTTCTTGATATACTAGTTCTTCGAATTCTCTATTTTTCTGAGACGACTCTGTATTAGCCGTGGAAAATTCTCTAGGCAAGACGGTTTGTCTCATTAGACCAGCTTTTTTAGAAGCTTGACTATTATAATTCACAGGATCTTTTGAGGATAAAGGATCGAATCTCGAGTCTTTGCCGAAAGGATGAGGGTGTAGATAATGAAAAGACAGGTTGATAGGATTTTTAGCCTTTTTAAAATAAATGCCTTGGAGTCTTGCCATTTGTAGCTTTTCTGTAGCAGTCTGACGTATACTGTCCTTAAAGGTATTCAAATCTCTTAAATAAGACCAGTGAGTTTTTGTTTTAACTGGCTTCAGAAATGATGCTCTGGTTGAAAAAACTTTTGCGGATATCTTAATAGTTGCTTTTACATCATTTTCAACTTTTTCAGTAATTGGCACTTTTGATAACATTTCATTGAATATTCTAAAAGACAATTCTTTTAGCTTTTGAACTTGCTTTTCGAATATGATTTGCAAACAAAATAAAACTTCTTCTAATAATAAATTTTTTCTCTGACTAAAAACTGTGGTATTCTTGAAAATTCCGCATTGATTTGTAAAATTTTTTTCCACCTTGTTTAATAAATGATCTACTTCAGACCCAAAATTTTGTATGATTCCTCCTTCTTGAAGAACGATAATCCATGGTTCGATATGCACAGCTGCATCTTCGTAAACAGAAATAAAAGCTTTCCCACAAATTACGGAACCTAGAACTTCCATAGAATCAAATTGATTATCTTCTAAAGACTGTTTTTTATGTAATTCTTTTCTTATTGGGGTTAATTTTTTAACAATATTTATCGCATTAGAATACAGCCCACTATTTTTAGATGGATTATTTAGATGTTGATTCATTGGGATAAAGTTTTGCATTAACTAAAAAAAAATAAAAAAACTATTAACTATTAAATTTTCAATATTTAATACATTGTAGTAGTTTTACCCGATTTATTTTTTAATTAATGAGGTTAAACGTTTCTAATCCTAAAACTGGTTTACAGAAAATGTTTGATCTGGAAAATGAAAGCTGTCTTAGAATTTTTTACGACAGAACCATATCATCAATTATTGAAGTTAGTTCATTAGGCTCGCAATGGAAAAATTGGATATTGAAAATTACAGGAGGACAAGATAAAGAAGGCTTTCCGATGAAACAAGGTGTCATCACCAATAATAGAGTAAAGCTTTTAGTGGCAAAAGGTTCAGTAGGATGCAGAGGTCTTAAAATGAAAAATGGTGAAAAAAAAAGAAAATCAGTACGTGGATGTATAGTTTCTCCGGAGATTTCAGTCTTAAATCTATGCGTCGTCAAAGAAGGTGGTCCAATAAGCGGGCTCTCTGATAGAAACAAGCCAAATAAAAATTTTCTGCCTAAAAGAGCTGATAAAATTAGAAAAATTTTCAACCTTAATAAAAAAGACGATTTGAGAAAATTTGTCAGTAAAAATGAAATTTTATTTCAAAAAAATGGAAAAAAATTTCCAAAAATCCAAAGGCTAGTTAGCCCTTTATCTATTCAAAGGAAAAGGCACAGGTTATCCATTAAAAAAAGAAAAAAAGAAGAATCGAAATTGTCATTAATCGAATATGGCAAGATTCTATTAAAATGATTATAAATTTTTAAATCTTTAGATAATATCGATGGCAAGTATTTCATGAAATATTTATAAATTAAAAATAAAGTAATGGAATCTGCCATTAATTTTAAAAATATTTATAGCGAAGGTAAAAATTTGAAATATATTTTCAAACCTAAATTAATTTGGTATAGTTTAATATCAATTGGATATAGAGTATCGTAGTATTTAACATTAATCACAAATGTTTTTTAAAATATTAGACTGGATTTACCATGGAAAAAGTGAAAAAAATAAACTGCCAATTTTTTCAATAGATATACAACCTTTTCAAAATTTTATAATAAGCTGTAGTAAAGACTGTTTATTAAAAATATGGCAATTTCCCAAACGGGCAACAAACTCAATTAATATTCAGTATAAAGTAGATATAATGTCCGATTTTTCTACACTTCCCAAATCTTACGTGCCTATATATACAATTGAAACTAACTCGAGGTCAACAAATATAATTCGCTGGTCATACGATGGTCTTAAATTTGCTTTCAGTGGCGATGATGGGATTCTTGTGATTTATGAAAAGAATGTATACAAAAAAAAAATTGAAGAATGGTCTATTTATTATCAATTTAAAAATCATAACGGTGATATATCGGATCTCTCGTGGTGCCCGAATTCTATTCATATAGCAACCGCTTCTTTAGACAATAGTGTGCAAATATGGTCGGTAAGAAAAAAAATTCCTGTTGTCATTTTACACGGACATCATGCATGGGTTAAAAGTGTAACATGGGATCCGACTGGATATCTAATAGCTACGAAATCAGAAAATAAAAAAATTCTAATTTGGAATACTTTAACATTTAAACCTAGAAAAATTATATATAAACAAATGATTCAAAAAAAGTTCATAAACGAATCCCAAAATTTTTCCTCTGACCAAATTCAATGGACGCCTTGCGGTAGATTTTTATTGGCAAATAGATGTAAAGAATTACAAAATCGGTTTGAAGTCTACGATCGTTTCAAAAATTTTCACAAATCATTCAGTTTGATTTTCAAGAAAAAAAAAATCGCTTTGATAACATGCAGTTCTAGGTTATATATTGAAAAATATAAAAAAAAAAAAACAGGTAGTGTGATAGCAATTTGCACGACTAATGGGGAGATGGTTATTTGGCATACATCCTATGCAAAAAATTTAATTTTTATTAAAAATTTAACGAAATCTAAGATTACCGCTGGCAACTGGTCTTCGTGTGGGTATATATTAGTACTTACATTTACAGACGGTTCGGTTATGATTATTAAATTTAATTCAGAGGAATTAGGAAAAACTGTCAATCGAATTAGACATCTTGAAATCATAAAAATGATTTGTAGTAAATTTTTAAAAAAGAAAAAAAGAATAGAAAATAACAATTGCTCATTTTATTCAAAGCTAAAAAAAATGTATTACACCATTGACATGAAAGATCATGAATTTCTGTTGCTAAAAAAAATTTCAGACAACTTTTATATCTCAAAGATAAAAAGGATTTTTAAAATTTTGATTGATACAGCTGATATTCGAACGATTAAGCCGGGGTTAAACGTAAGTAAAATTTTGCTAGATATGGAAAAGTATATCCATTTTTTACAAAAAAGATCTGCGGGCATCAAAATTATCGTCAGTGAAAAAAGGTTTTCTGATGAAAAAATTTTATATAAAAATTTGAATAAAAATTCTTGTTATGAAACACGAGACTCTTGTAAAATTTTGGATATTAAAGAATTTAATGATTATTGTTTTATGATTCTTTTGAAAAAAAATTCTTTTTTTATGACTAAAACTAGAAAAAAAGATTCCTCGATTGAAAACATGATTAGATTTAAAAGTAGAATGTATTTTACAATGTTTAAAGATAATCATATTGTTATATACTCGACTAGAGATAATGTGTATTTTATTAACAAAGATAATTTTTCATTTACAGTTTTTGTGAAAAAATTTTCCATCGACTCACAAAACCGTCTAGTTGATACGAATTTTAAAAAAAAAATTTTAACAGTCTGTTCAGGCGTTATATTTTTTTTAATTAAAATTTAAAAAGTCTATTTTCTATAAAGTTAATAATATAATATGAATATATATAATATATTTAAAAAAAAAAACAACCGATTAATTATATGTATTTCGAAGGATCTACTTTATATTTTGAAAAAAATATTTCGATTTTATGGGGTTCATTTTTACCTGATTTCAATGGAGAAGAATATAAAAATTTTAATCTGGTATACGAAGATGTGATTAGAAAAACCGAAAACATCAGTACCACTATGCATTCTATCTATATTGAGTATCCGCCTTTTAACTTTAGCATAATAAACCTGAATTCTTATTTATTCGGGCAAAACAGGCCGTTTTTTCAAGAAATATTTCAAAATGATAAAAACTTATATTTCCATGAAAAAAATTTATTTAATTTTACTGGTTCAGAAATTCAAGATACTCCAAACATTAAGCGGAGGAAAAGGCGTTCGTTTGCGAATGAAGATGAAAGAAGGATAGCGCGAATTATGAAAAATAGAAGAACGGCCGAGGAATCGAGGCAGAGGCGGATTAAAAGAATGAAGAGTCTAGAAGACTTGGCAGCGGAATCTGATTACAGAGAGGAACGGCTTATCGAAGAGCTATATTACTTGGGAAAATTAAGTGCAAGAAATTTTCTCAATAATTTAATCAAATAAACACAACCCAAATGCCGACTATCCGAATTTTTTTTATTCAGACTCGTAAAAATGATTTACTAGTGTGAAAAATTCAATCAAACTTTCAAATTTTGTGGTATCTAATGGCACAAAATTTATCATCGAAAAATCTTCCAATAAATTCAGTACACTATAACTCAATGCTTTATACTTAGAATTCATAACTTCTTCTAATTCATCTAAAAAGCAACTCATATTAGGTTTTAAATATTTATCGAGAACATAAATAGGAACATTTTTTACAAGATCCATTTTGCTTAATATATTATATGAAAGTATTTCTAAGGATACCATTGAACTCAAGGCAGTAAGACATCCACTGAGATATTTTCCAATATCCCCTAAAAACTGAGAATCGATGAAAAATAATCCGGTTATATCTATCTGGCAATAAGATATTAAAAATTTTATTATTTCACGAATTATTGTGCTATGTGTATAAATTTCGATTTGTCCTGGAAAATCAAATAAAAAAAAATCTTCATAACAAGAGTCTATTTCTTTCTTTAGCCATGTTAAATTATCTACTAGATATTCCATACAGAAAATCAGAGAGCTGTTTGGGCCTAGATAAAGTTCTTCCATTACATCATTAGTCTTGATCAAGTCTTGAATGTTAATACAATCTGGGTAGGAAAAGTTTTCTACAGATGGGTCTAGGTTGACAACTTTTATCGCTTTTTTAACTTCTTTGGAATTTTTATAAATTTCCAAACAATATGTGCTTTTACCACAACCAGCTGGGCCCATTATTAGATGGGCTTTTTTCATATTTTTTAAATCTTTTAAGAAACAGTCTTTATGTTCTAAATGATGCACACGTCCGAATCGAAAGTTATTAAATAAACTAAAAATTTAAGTTTTACATTATGATTATTTGTTAATGTTATAAGATATAGTGGAATTAATTTATATTTTTTTCACTTATATCAAGTTGACTTGACGAATTATTCGTAAGATTATTAAAGGATGATTTTTCTATTGATTTTAAAAATTTGCCTTGTCTAGATTCGCTTAAATTAATTTTTTCAATAATTACATTAGAAGCTTTTAATTTTATGTAATAATTATTTTTAGAAGTTCTAGTACCTGTTACTTTATCTACGAAAATATAAAAGTTTTTTCTGGAACATTGGATAACTTTTCCGTTTTTCCCCTTATGACTGCCTCTTAATATCAACACGTGATCTCCTCTTCTTACAGGGATTTTTTTTATTTTATATTTATTTTCAATTTCTTTTATCACCGGAGATGACATTGTTATTCTTTTATCAGATGAACTTAAATTGTAAAAGTTTTTTCTATTCTTACGTCTAGAAAATGTCACGTTTTTATTGAATTTCATTTTTAATAGTATTTTATATTCGGAATATTATCACCATTTTATAATGTACATTTCAAAAAAAATTAAAAAAACAATCTTAAGCCAGTTATTCAGAGATGGTATTTTAGTTATTAAATTAGACAAAAAAAACCATAGATATGAAAATTTAGTTTCAATAAAAGTTATGAAAAGTCTAGTCTCCAAAGGACTAGTTAGCGAGCGTTATTCTTGGAATTTTTATTATTTCATTTTAAAAGATAACGGAGTAGATTACTTGAGGAAATTTTTAAACATACCAAATTCTGTTACCCCGCTTACTCACATAGCTTTATAAATTAAAGCTAGCGAAATTTAATAGCGTGGTTATCTAATTATCATAAGAATCAATGTTATTATTGAAGATTTTTAATCTATTCTTTTTAAAAATTTAAATAAAGTTGTTAATATCTTTATCGTAAATTGTACGGAAGTATATTTTCTCATATTAATTTTAAAATGTTTGTCGAAAACAATAAAGTCAGTGGCTTTAAAAAAAAACTTGATTTAAAACCGAATTTAATGCAAGAATTCGAAAATTCAGTTAATCTTTGGAAGGAAAATCTTAGAAATGATAAAAAACAATTTCATGTTTTTAACAAATATTTTAATTCAATAGTTTGTAATCTTTGTATAAAAAGGTTAAAATCCAAAAATTCTTTTTGGTATCATATAAGGAGTAAAATTCATCTAGATAATCTAAAAAAAAAATTTGATATTAGACATCATTACAAATTTAATAAATTTAAGAATATATATGGGGATGACTTTTTACACCAAGTATCATTTAGAATATGTATAAAAAAAAACATTCAATATGCAAGAAAATTTTTAATCCAGTGTTTAAAGTCAAATAAAATTATTTTTTCAAAAAAATTTTTTTCTTATAAAATAATTTTAAACCCAGAACCGATGTTACTAAATAGCACATCAGTTAATATTTTTAATAAAAATAATCGACAGTCGCTAAAATTTTCCTTATATTCGTTAAAATTAAAAATAATCCAATTCTTTACTGATTATTAACCGGATAATATATATGATATTTTTTTAAAAAATACGAATTCGGAGAGGCTTTGTTGTTATTACCAAAAACACTATTAAATAACGCCGGAATAAAGGACTTAAATCTATTGTCAAAACTTAGAGCTCTTCACACGGCTTCTTCTGGTAGAAAAGATTATAAATATAGATATTACGGGCTGGATCTGTCAAATAGAAAATTAAAAAATAATGTTACAGCAGGGGTCGTCGAACCTGCGTTGAGTAAATTGAAATCTATTCAAATGGCAACAGAAGCAGCTATCACAATTTTAAGGATAGATGATTTTGTCATTACGAACTAATAATAAACAAAAAAAAAGGGGCCTTATTTTTAACATTATCATTCTATTTCATCTTTTCTCCTTCCTATTTCTTTGGAATATGCATCAAGACTCTCTTTTTCGTATACCTTGTAACTTTGATACAAAGCGTCCAGTCCGGTCCATAACAATAAAATATCGCTCCAGTGAACCATGCAGATCATCCAATCAACGGTAAGCCCTTCTGTATTCGTAAGTTCAGTCCAGAGAAGCAATTTAATATGCATTTTTAACAATATCCAGAATAAAATCAGAGAAAACATCGATTCGAGACCATGTGAATGTGGAAAAGGAAATATAGGCAAACTTTTTATTTTTATGTTAGTAGACAACATCCATGAAATTTGCAATGTTACTAAAACAAGGTGCTGATTTAAAAGATATTTCATCTCCTCACATCGGCTTCTGTTCCCAAAAGCAGGACATTGTGGAAAACGGCTGTTATAGAAGAAAAAATACAATTTTTTCACCAAAATATGATATCCTATCTTTTCCATTATAAAACATAATATATATGCACATAATCTCCAATTTTTCTTCTCTTCTATTGGAATTTTTTTGACGAAGTCAGACAAAATTTGTCTTATCTCTTCTAGGAAGGAGACTACGTTTTTTACTTTCGCAATACAGTTGTTATACAAGTACATTAAAACTATTTATTTATATATAAAAAAATGATATACATGTTTATATACAAAATATTATTTAAATACCTTCAATCACTTTTTTTTAAAAAAACCAATTTCGAAACATGCTACCCAAACCTCTCTTCTATCTTTCATTGATTTTTAATGAGAAACTTGAATGTTTTTCATTACGTTATAACCTCGTCCCATTTTTACATAAGGAGGAGGGCTCCATGTTATCCATTCCCAGATATAATATAATACTATTATAATAAAAAACGAAGCTTTTGCTTTTATAATCCGTAATTCTTGAGACAGTATAGAGAATACCTTTGTGCTTTCTAACACATGTCTACCTTCGTACCATTGAGCAAAGTTATAAAAAATAAATGGGAAATTCAAAATTCCTACAATCCACCAACCTCTTAGTACCAGAATTGAAGATAAGATGATATGAGCAATATATTCAGGAGTTTTTAAAGAATTTATCTTTTCACACACTTCTACGGGATTGACAGTGTCGGTACTCAGATCTTGTAACAAACGGTATGAGTATCCTAGACATATGATAATAAACGCGGTAGAAAAAAATCCTACTATTGCTAAAAATTGATTAGGAATAGGAGTTCTTTGTTTGTTATACATTTTATATAATTTACAGAATATACTTGTTATAATATATTTAAATCTATTTATGTATTTATATAGTATTTAAACTGATTTTTTTTTTTTTTTTTTTTTTTTTTTTTTTTTCTTTCTTATTTTAACCTATAAAAAAAGTAGTTTGATTTTAGACGGGGGTTTTGTAGAATGTTATTTTTTTTAAAAAAAAAAAGTTGTAAATACAAAACCACTCGTGTGCCGAAGAAAGATCTTTGAACAGATCCCCGATAGAATTATCATAAAATCAGTTTTCATGTTTCATTTCTTTAAGCAAGATATTACAATAGTTTAAAAATTCAATAGAATCTCCATTTATCTTATAGATATCCAGAAGGGAAGAAAAATAATTTTTATAAAGTTGCAGACCGATTTTATTAAATAAAAGCCTTTTATTTTTATCTTCTAATTCTAATCTATCTTTAATACTCCAAGTACTTCTGCGAGTAACATATATAATAATATTGTACGAAGAAGATCTGCTCCAATGCCAATTCAATATTTTAATCGAACGATAAATCTCTTTCATCACCTCTATCCCAGAAGAATGGATGTTTTCAAAACCCAAAAACCAATTTTTAGATTTTTTTTTTATAATGTCATTGTTTTTAGTATTTTTTTCACAAGAAACGTTTTTCTTAATATTTTTATTATTAATGAATATGGATAAGGTTTTGTCCACCGTTATCATATCGAACGGCGTTATACTTTCTCTGATTAAATGGTATATTATAGAAAACGTGTTTTTATCGTCACTTTGTATAGCCATTTCAAGAAATTTCTTGCCTAATTTTGTTTTTTTTGCTACAATTTTTATTATTTTTTTGTCTAAACGATTGTTTTTTAATTTTTGACTTTTTTTGGCTGGAGGAAATGATAAATATTTTGGCAATCTCGTTTGGAACCAGGGATGGCTTCTTATCCCATCCAAAGAGATTCTTGTCAGAGGATTGGTTACCAACATCCGGGCAATCAGATCTCTGCTACAATCGCTAAGATAACTGGGTAGTAAATAAATCCCGCTCTTGATTTTTTTAAATAAATTCGGTATATTTTCATCATCAAAAGGCAGTGAGCCGCATAACAGTGCATACATGATTATACCACACGACCAAACATCCACTTCGGGGCCTACATAAGGTTTTCCGCTTATTACCTCTGGAGCTGCATAATTAGGACTTCCGCAAGAAGTTCTTAAAAAAAAGCCATCTTTCATTATGTTAGATAAACCGAAGTCTGCGATTTTCACATTCAGATGTGTGTCTAAAAGTAAATTTTCAGGCTTTAAATCCCTATGAACAATCATATGCTTATGACAATATTCTATTCCAGAAATCATTTGCTGAAAAAATTTACGAGATTCGTCTTCAGACAATCTGCCTCGTTCGATAATATAATCAAAAAGTTCCCCTCCGGTAATATATTCTGTGACCACAAAAATATCCGAAGGAGTGTTTATAACTTCATAAAGACGTATGATATGGGGATGCATAAATAATTTTAAAATGTCTATTTCTCTTTTAACCTTTTCTTTCATTTTAAGAATTTTTATTTTTTTCCTGTTTAATATTTTTACAGCAACATTTTGTCCACACAATTCATGTTCAGCTAGCTTTACTTTCCCAAAAGAACCGATTCCCAATGTTTTTCCTAAATAATATGGTCCGATTTTAACCGATACAGATTTGTACATTATGAAATTAGACAGCTGTAATCTTTTTAATAAAATAAATATGTTATTGAAAAACTATATCTCTAACGTAAATAATCGAGATGCGCATATGGTTTTTTTCTTTGAAAATGATAATAGCAAAATTTCAAATTTTTTTCAAAAAAAGAATACTTTTTTTTCAGAAATGATTTATCAACTTACTACATACAATCATATGTTTTCAGTTTCAATACAAAATTACTTGAGGTGTAAAATAAAAAAAATTCAAAATAGTCCTAGAATAGTGTCTAGAACTTTTTTGACTCGATTGAGAATCGAAATTATGTCGTTTTTTACATATTACTGTCATAAAAATGGAAAAAAATATATTAGAAAAAAAAATCTTTGTTGTTTTAATTTTTTACAAATAGTTCCTAAAACTGATTTAGTTCACATTAGTTTGATATCAAAGCTAGATTTTTCATATAATTCAGTAAAAAAACAAACTTCAAAATATAAAATTCAGTTCCGTTTGAAAATTTTAAAAAGATATCAAAATAAAATCGAAGCAAAAATTTTTAATCATCATGGGCTGGTTAATAAAATTTATATTTTCGATATAAAAAAAATAAATTTGATATCAAATGGAATAACATCTTTTAAATGCATTAACAGTCCATCAAGCTGCTCGAGAAATTCTTATTTAAAAAAAACTTGGATCTGTTATCTTGAAGATTTTTTATCCAAGCTTAATATAATATCGAATCATTTAGAATATTTTGAAGATCTTCTCAGAAAAAAAATAAAAGTTAAAAATTTGAGTTTTAAAAAAATAGACGTGTTTTTGAATAGATTTCTAGCATTTAACAGTTTCGGTTTTTACCAAGTGAATAAAGGTTTAGTTTGCTCTTTTGAAATTTTACCTTCAAAAAAAAAAATTCCATTGAAATTATCGTTCAGAATAAAAATTACAAATAAATTGTTTAAAAAAAAAAAGTTATGCTATGAAACTAGAAAGAAATTCACAGGTCGAGATAAATTTTCAATAGAAAATAATCGTGCTAATATTAGTATTCGAAAAGAAGATTTTGATTTTTTTTCAAATTATCATATGACTGAAGAAGCTGTATGTCAAAACAAAAATAGCGGTGTGATTCGAAAAAGCGATTTTTTATTGAAATTATTTACAAAGGAGTCTTCGGATTTCCACTACGAACTAATCGGAAATTTATTATGCGGTCAGTTTGAAAAAATTTTTAGAGAAAATTTTGTTAAAAACTGGCTCAGTCCTATATTAATATGTTGTTCGCGTTCAAATACAGGATTAGCGGAAATAATTTCAGGTTCGAAATCTCTACATAGGATAAAATTTAAAGACAAAGTTTATAACCTAAGTAGTGGAAAAGATATGAAAAAATATGAAACCATCTTGTCTAAGAAAATTGATGAATTTAATTTTTCAGAATCTTTATCAGGCTATTCTCTTTTTTGTTTTTTATTACAAATTAAAGATAGACATAATGGAAACATTCTTTATAACAAAGAAGGGAGACTGTTGCATATTGATTTCGGGTTTATAATGAATTTATTTCCTGGAAATATAAATATGGAGGCATATTCTTTCAAAATGACCGACTTTTTTATATTAAAACTAGGCGGTATTAAATCTGAAATTTTTGAAACAACAAGAGAGAATTTTATAAGAGGTTTATTGGTACTTAGAAAAAATTTCGGTAAAATAAATAAGCTCCTGAGAATTTTTACAGAAGATAAAAATTTGTCCCCGAAAATAATGAACAATTTACTCAGTTTTCAAAGAAGATTTTTGCTTAAAGCTTCTGATAGAGAGATTATAAAATATTCACTTGATCTTTTTAAAGAAAGTATGGAATGTTGGAAAACTAGGCAATATGACATATATCAACAGTATGCCAGCGGGATCAGATGACAATTAAGGCTCGGTAACTTAGGTTATTAAAAAAAATTATGTCAAATAAAAAATTTTTAATTATAAATAAAAGATGTCTAGTAACTAATTAAATTTATCTGATTAATTTTCTTTTGTATGTTAATGAAAAATTTATTTAAATGTTGTAATTAGAGTGTTGATTTTTTTTAGACAATGGTCAAGAAGCTATTGAAATAATAAGCTTTTATTCAAAATATTATTTAAAGATTTAGATTTAAGGAAAGACCTAAATTTGCAGGTCCGACACCAGATGTAAATCCGTTCGGGCCTAATAAACTAGCTTGTTCATCTGGTACCATTGATATCTGAATGTTAGTTCTGCCTTGTTGATAGCCGGTAGAGATGTTTAAATTACTGTCAGGTGGGCGATATGCTGCCCCTATGTTCCAATTTCCAGAACCTCCTCCGAATTGTTGTTGTTGAATCGCTTGTAACTGTGCTTGCTGCATCTGCAAATACTGGAATGCATTAGCTTGTTGTTCAGCATGTTTCAGTTTTTCTGCCACAAACTGTTTCCTCCTCTGAGCAATTTCTTGGATCGTTTCGTGTAGTTCTAAGCGCTCGGTCTCGTATGAAAATCCTGAACCTACCATCGTAGATGCTTCTGCTTCTCTGACAAAAAACGAATCCGCTGTGAAAAAAGCAAAATCTGCAGGGACATCGTCATTTTGCGTTGATTTTTTAAAGTGTTCGATAGCCATTTTTCTGATTTTATTGATTTGTTTGATATATATTGCCTCGAAAAAACAGTCCATGATGATCCCCAATTCATGTTTTTTAATATAGAAATTTACATCTTTTATTTCATCGTATTTCCATCCGAAATTCCACCACTTTTCGAAGATATAATCTTTTATTTTTCCTGACATTTCTCCAAGATTTTTTACAATCGGGTCGCTTTCTTTTGCCATCTTTTCAATTAAAAAAGAAAACTCCCACAAACATGCAGAGAAAATAGACATCAGCACTCCCCCTGCGTAATAATTACTAAAAAATTCAGCTTGAGTTACATTTTGAAAATCTCCTTCATTAACTTGAATTTCATCCGAGAAAGAACCGCTGGATTTATCAGACAAATTCGACTGAAAGGTTTCGTTGGAATAAATCGAATTGAGTGTATTTTCGATCATTTTACTAACTTCTTTGATCTGGGAAGCCATGGGATTTTGTATCTTGGTTTTATCAAATGAACTATTTTCTGCCTGTTTGTCGCTATTTTGTATAGATTTATTTTCATAGAGTTTTGAAAATAATCTGTTTTCTTCCATAAATTGGGCAATTGTTTTTTTGATTTGACTTTTGTTACTTTTAGATGGATCGTAAGAAAGCCACTCGTCACCGCCGATTGTTGATTTTTTAAAATTTATCGTATCGTTTTTATTTTTTTCTTTAATTTTAGTTTCTTGTTCCGATTTTTTAATTTCTTCTTCTTTTAATTTTAAAGCTATCACGTAATCTTTTTCAGAAACTCCGAAATATTCTAATTCTTCTTTAATAACTTTATCATTTTTATATTTGTTATTTTCCATTTATATAATTAATAACAAAAAAACAAAGGGTGTATAAATAGATAATTATAAAAATGCGGACCCTACACTTTTTGTTATTATCCAATTTTTCTTTATGTGATATAGTAAATTTTGATTATTTAATACAATTTATTTTTTAATAACAATTAATAAATGATTGCTTTTATTAGTCTAACTGGAATTAACACAATTGCCTTCGGTAAAAAAAGAAATAGTTCTAAAAGTGTAATATGCGCAGAACTAACTGCCCCGCAACCTTATCTGAATAGTAATCAAATCAAAGAAGTAAGAGAAAAATACAAAATCCATTCTAAAGACACTGGGTCTCCTGAATACCAAATTGCTGCTTTATCTGTTAGAATTGCTTACATGACAGAACACATTAAAAAAAATCCTAAAGATTTTTCATCAACAAGAGGATTGATTGCCATGGTAAACGCACGAAAAAAATTATTAAACTACTTAAGATCTCAAAGCAAAGAAAGGTTTTTAAAAGTTTGCGTTGGACTAAAAATAAGAATACAACAAAATCAATTTTAAAAAGCTAATTATTTTTATACTAATTAATTAAATAGAATAAAGATAAATTTGAGTATAATTATTGATTTTGTTTACCCAGAAAATAAGGTCAAAGAATAAAAAGAATTTTGTTTTAAATGTTATTGCACAAATTCTGATATTATTAAAAAAACTAAATGCTCTTATAAAATTAAAAAATTTCTTCGAGACTTTGAGATCAAAATATATATCAGTTTCATCAAGAAAGACAAAAGGGGTTTTGAGAATCTGAACAAGAGCGAAAAATAAACCTAAATTTTCGGTCGCCTTTTCTCCCGAGCTCAGGCTTCCTCTTTTTTTAAGAGTTTTTCCGGGCGGGATCGATGTTGTAGTAAGTTTTCCAAAATAAGGATGTTCTTTATTTGATAAGTCAATAAAAGCTGTCCCGCCAAACTGATTTTTTTTCGATTTAGTCATTTCTTTATATGTATAATTAAATTCTTTAGTTAGCTCGATAAAAAATTTCAAAAATTTTGTCTTCCTTTCATTTTTAATTTTTATTAACTTATTATTCAAAATAAAATAATTTTTTCTACTTTCTGTCATTTTTTTTTTTAATTCAGATACTCTTTTGTCAATTAGTATAATTCTTGTATGAATTTTCTTGGACAAGATTTTCTGTTTATTTCTATCAAGGAGACCAGAATTTTTACGAATATCTAATCTGATTAGATGTTTAAATAAGACATTGTTGTACAATGAAAATTTCAAAAAAACATAATAATTTGATCTTTTTGTTGGATTACATTCGTATCGAGAGGTAGCCTGATTAGATAATTTTTCGAAAAGACGATAAAAAGGGAGATTATATAATTTATGGAAATTAACATCCTTCTCTACCGCCTCTGATACTTTTTTATTATTTATTATATTTTTAACATATTTTCTGAGTTTATTCATCAATAAATTTTTTTGAAGAAATAAGTTTTCAGGATTTTTAAAAAATTTCTGAAGAAAAAGATTACTCGATTCAAAGATAATTCTTGAATAATTAATTTCCTCTTTTAAAATCGTTTTAATTGAATATTTTATTAAAAAATCACGTATGTCATTATAATGGTATAAAAATATGAACTGATTCTTCATCCATGAAAATTCTCGTCCGTTGAAAGAAGAGTTTTTGTTAAAAAAGCATTTAAGAATTTTAGAAACTAAACACCTCATTTTTATTGGAGAAAATGACAATATGAACTGATTGTATTGCCGCGTATCAAATGTTGATTTTTCAAAAAAGTAGACCTTGTTGAAAAATATTTCTGAAATATTCGCTATATGGAGATTATCATAATATTTTGTTTGAACTTCTTCGAATAAATAAAAACTGGTTTTATCAGGTTTGGGTTTTATATTACTAATTGAAATAATCGAGACCATATAATTTTCTATGTTCTTTTTACTTTTTCTGAAGTTATCTTGAAATTGCTTCGCCTCTTTTTTAAAAAAATATTCTAAAAATTTCCTTTTTTTATGATTTTTTTCAAAAACAAAATGGTTTTTTTTATTTTTTTGAGGATAATTTGATTTAAAATTAACCAGAGAAATGCCATTGAATCTGGAAACATTTGCTTTTAAGTTTGAAAAATTATTATCCGATTCAGGAAGAATTAGCCTCTCTAATCTTAATCTTTTCATAAGTAGGTTAGCGGCGTTATTATCGTAAAAGTCAAAATCTATCATTTTAAAAGGAATATATTTTCCATCATTATCGCAGTTTGCCGAGTCTACTGTAAAAAATTCATAACTTGGCAAAATTTTATTTTTAGATATGTTGGAAATAGATTTTAGCTTATATCGTTCGTCTATTACCAGAGCATCTAAGTAATTTAGATTAGAATTGTCATAGAGCAATTTACATTTCGAATCCAATGGTTTGAAAAGGTCTCTGATTTTACCTCTTGATTTGGACAATGACCTTTGTTTTACAAACTTTTTATCTTTTGAAATGATAGGTGGCAATTCTTCTCTTTTTTTATGGGTTTCAATGAGATATGAGACCAGTGTAATTGTAAAAAAATATGCCCTAGTATTCTGTATTTTATTCTGAATTTCTTGATATTTTTTTTTACACTGATATATTTTCGCACACGCCTTCAGACCAGAGATGATCCTATGATTTTTGATTTTCAAAAAATTTACGATTTCCTTTTTTTTTTTATCACTTTGTTCATAAATTTTCATAAAATTTTTTCCCTTGATTATTTTAATTTTAAAAAAGTGTTTTGATTTTTTTACTTGTGTCAGATAGATATATTTTATAAACAGCTTTTTATTTTTTTTCAAATATGTTTTTTTAATCAACAGTTCGTCTTTAGGTATCTGATATACAGCGATGGCTTGATTTAATTTTTTAAAAAAAAATTTTTGTATAATTTTCAGATAATTAATTGATTTTTTCCAAATTATTAATAGGTATTTTTTGCTAAAGAGAATATTTTTAAATACTTTTTTTTGTTTGTCTGAAAAATTAGATTTTTTTTCAATTTTACAAACGAATTTTTCAATTGTCTTTTTCTGATACATACATTCTCTAGTTTCTCTGATAATAAAAAAAAGTTTTCTAGATTTTTTCACATTCTGATGTAAGAATACAAATCTTAAAATAAATTTGTAATTTTTATTAAGTATAGTTTTTATTCTATCATTTTTTTCTATTAAGAAAATTTTTCTTTTGTTAACCATAATTGTTTTTTTTTCTTTAACTACTAATTTAATTTTGTTGAAATAAAAAGAACAGTTCTCTTCCAATTTTTTTTTAAGAATTATTGCTCTCAGGTGTGCTGTCGATAATTTAGTAGACCCGGATACCTTATCGATTAGCTTCGATAAATACGATGAGTTTTTACATGGCCTATATTCCAAGGGATTTTTAATTAAAAAAAAATCCTTTGGCATAAGCAATCCAAATTTTTTTAAAGTTTTGAAAAAATTTCCAAAACTAACTTTTATTTCATTTAAAAAAAATTCTGAATAATTATTTTCATCAACTATCCTAGTAAATTTTTTTTTAACTTTTTCATCACAAAACAATACCGCTACTTTTGTTTCTGAAATTTTTTTACTATGCACACTACTCGTAAATAAATCAGTCAACGACTGGCAATTTATTTCATTCATATTGCCCCCATTTAAAAACACAAATGCATCTATTAAGTTAGATTTCCCTGAACCATTAGACCCTGTAATACCGTTTAAATTATCAAATGGGCCTATGACAGTTTCGTTTCCATAGCTTTTGAAATTTTTCAATTTTATTGATATTAACTCGGGTTTCATATAAAATTATAGGACAGTTGTTTTTTCTAACTAATATTATGCTTTCCCAGTTCCATTACTTGATTGGTCATTATTCTTTGAAATTTTTACATCCTTTATTTATCGAAATTTCTATTTTCTTTTTTGATAAATGTATATTAAAAAAATATATTATTGTTAGAATTCTGAAATTTTTTAATAATAGATTTAGAGTATTTTTAAATTCATGCAGCTTCTATATTGTAAATACTAGCTTTAATTTATTAAAAAAAAACAAAAGACAAAAGATCTTTGTTTCTAAATACATTAAGAAAATCGCAAGTATTATAAAAAATAAAAATCTTAAATATACTCAGAGTATAATAAAATGCAAAAAAATTTTCGTTCACGAAAGGGAGCTAGTTTTACTAGAGCTTATGAATTTTACATTTTCTATAACTTCGAAAAGGTATATGTTACATCCTAGATATGGAGAAAAAACTTTCCAATCTTTTCAAAATTATAAGATTTTTCTATTTAGTTTTTTATTTTGTATATTTAAAAAAAAACGAGTTGTAAAATTTTTGACATTTTCAAAAAGTAACATAGAAATTTCAAATTATGCTATTTTATTCGAACAAATAGATTTTGGTAATATTGGTATAATTTTCAATAATCTTCTCAAAATAACAATCGTGATTTTAAATCTGGTTGCTAAAATACGAAAAAAAAATAAAAACCTATTTGCCGAATCTATTATAAACTTTCAAAAATATATTTTAAAAAAATCTAATAGATCTCCAGACATTCAGATAACATCTTCTTATATGCACGGATCGGGTATAATCCCATTAAAACATTTTGAAAGAATGTCAATCATCAAAGAATACAGAGGAAAATTGATAAAAGATCATGACGAATATTTTCTGGAACTGTTTTATAATCTAATCAGGCAAAATTTGTTTTTTTTCACTTTAGACAAAATTTTTGTACTCGATGCTACTTATATTGGAAATTCAACAAGACTTATGAATCATTCATGTTTCCCAAACTGCTTCTCCCGTCTCGTTAAACATGGTTACGGTAACTCTATAATTATATTCTCTTTGAGCTATATTTTTTCAGAAGAAGAGCTAGTGTATGACTATAGAATAAGCTTGGACGATCTCGAAAACGAAGAACTTTTGTGCTTCTGTTATTGTATTTTTTGCAGAAAATCATTGGAATTGAAATAAATAAACAATCCTCATTTTATAATAAATGAAAAGCGATGATAATAGGAATAGTCTAAAACATTTTTTCCCAGTTTTATCAAAATACAAAACATTCGGTCATATAAATACGGCTTTCTCGAAAGAAAAAATCTTAAATTTAAAAAAAGTGAATAATATCACCGTTTTTTGCAATCCTCACGTATCAAATGCAATACGTATCTTATCGGAAAATAGCTTTGATATTGCTTTACATGTCTATAATACCCTCGTCACTTGGAATTATAAAAAAGCAGTTTTAAAAAACTTTTTAGATTTTACAATTTCCCAATTGGGGATAATAAAACAGGATAAATTCACAGGCCCTTCATACAGATGTTTTAAAAAAAGATTTCCTGATTTTCTTTTTTATTGCAATTTGTTTGCACAGATTAAAATACAACGAATCATGAAAATTTCTAATATTGCCAAGAATCAGATATCGATCATCTGTTTTATAGACGGTATTCTCGTTAATCTGATAAAGATCGTTGGAAACATATTTCCAATTTCAAGGAGAAACTGTGAGAATTTCTTAGATATTTTGATTAAATATACTCGGCCTAATAAAAAAAAATTTTTTTATGGTATAAGAAATATTCTATGGTCTTTGATATTTTCTGATTTGAATAGAAAAGGAAATCGTAACCTAAACCCTGTTCATCTGAAGCCATTTGTGTTTAGTCATCATGAAAATTATTATGGAAATAGAGCAGATCTTTTGTTGAAATTTATTTTAAATTCAAAGTATATAGGACAAAAAATTATAAAAAAAGTTGTAAAAATGTCTATAGTATATGCTAATCTGAATTTCATATTCAATGAATTTAATTTTTCAGAAGATGAAATAAAAAATAAAAATTCTGAAATTTTTACAACTCCTTCCCAAAACCCTCCTAACACATTTCCTCTGCAAAAACATATTACCTTAGGAAAAAAAAAAGAAAATAATGTTGCACACGATAGATTTAAGAAGTTTATTACAGTTATCGAGGAGGAATATTTTGGAAAATATCCAATTATCTTATACCTTCGTAAACCATCGTTTATTAATATTTTTAACATTTTTAATCTTATATCTAGAAACGGGTATTTTTTAAAAAACAAAGACGATCTGACTTTACTTGTGAAATTCGTATTACAATTAGAAATTTTGATCTTATCCATTACAGTAATATTATTTTTTTTTGCTGATTATATTTCGAGTAGATTTTTTAAAAATTTTTTCAGAAATATTAAATTTCAATATTATCAGAATTCAGGTTTGAAACTATCATCTTTCGTTTTATACAATACAAAAAAACATGGAAAAAAAATGTTTGGGTCATTTTTTGATGAAAAATTTGGCACCGAGCTAGAATATTTTTTAGAAAAAATATATTCAAAAAAAAAAAAAAAA
>Ga0209223_10001288_pt1 | contig 27680 bp, 29 predicted proteins | sample COG_06_FD_184750 | JGI IMG/M metagenome (GOLD analysis project Ga0209223, IMG submission 184750) | Pelagic Microbial community sample from North Sea - COGITO 998_met_06 (SPAdes) (version 2) | ecosystem: Environmental > Aquatic > Marine > Neritic zone/Coastal water | place: Helgoland, sampling...
GATGATGTTATAATTGTATCAAGTGTTTCTTGTATTTATGGATTAGGTTCAGTTGAAGCCTATAGTAAAATGACTTTAAGCATAAAAACAGGTTACGATTATAATAGAGAAGAATTAATTAAGTCTCTAGTTGCGTTACAATACAAAAGAAATGATCAAAATTTTTATAGAGGAACTTTTAGAGCTAGAGGAGAATATTTAGAAATTTTTCCATCACATCTTGAAGACCGTGCTTGGAGATTAAGTTTATTTGGAGATAAGCTAGAAAAACTTGAAGAGTTTGATCCATTAACAGGTAATCTGATTAATGAACTTGATGTAATTAAAGTTTATGCCAATAGTCATTACATCACTCCAAAGCCAACTATAGAACAAGCAATAATTAAAATTAAAAGAGAGCTAGAAGTAACATTAAAAAAATTTAAAGAACAAAACAAATTACTTGAGGCACAAAGATTAGAAGAAAGAACTAAATTCGATTTAGAAATGATTGAAGCAACTGGTTCTTGTGCAGGAATTGAAAACTATTCAAGATTTTTATCTGGAAGAAAACCTGGGGAGCCACCACCTACTCTATTTGAATATTTTCCAGATAATACTTTAATTTTTGTTGATGAATGTCACGTAACAGTTCCACAACTAAATGGTATGTATAAAGGAGATAGATCTAGAAAAAGTAACCTTGCAGAATATGGTTTTAGATTACCTTCTTGTATGGATAATAGGCCACTTAAGTTTGAAGAGTGGGATGCTATGAGAACTCAAACAGTTTTCGTATCAGCTACTCCTGGTCCTTGGGAATTAGGACAAGTTAAAGGTAAATTTGTTGAGCAAATAATTAGACCTACTGGATTAATTGATCCACCAGTTGAGATAAAACCTGCCAAAAACCAAGTCGATGACTTGATGCATGAATGTAAAAAAACAATTGATAAAAATTTTAGAGTTTTAGTTACAACTTTAACTAAAAAGATGGCTGAAGATTTAACTGAATACTTTCATGAAAATGGTATTAGGGTCAGATATCTTCATTCAGACATCGATACGCTTGAAAGAATAGAAATTATGCGAGATCTAAGACTTGGTGTATTTGATGTCTTAGTTGGAATTAACCTTCTAAGAGAAGGTCTTGACATTCCAGAATGTGCATTAGTTGGAATTTTAGATGCCGATAAAGAGGGATTTTTGAGATCTGAAACTTCTTTAGTTCAAACCATTGGAAGAGCCGCAAGAAATCTTGAAGGAAGAGTTATTCTTTATGCTGATAAAGAAACAAAAAGTATAAAAAAAGCAATTCAAGAAACAGATAGAAGAAGAGCAATTCAGGTTGCCTATAATAAAAAGCACAATATTGATGCAACCTCAATTAAAAAGGAAATTAGCGATGTCTTGGAAAGTGTTTATGAAAAAGACTACCTGAAAGTTGGAACGGGTGACAATATTGGCGGCAATTTAAAGAAACATTTAAAACAACTAAATAAAAGAATGAAAGATGCTGCGACAAACCTTGAATTTGAGGAGGCTGCAAAAATTAGAGATGAAATTCGAAACCTTGAGGCATCAGAGTTAGAAATTGTATTAAATCCGAAAGTAAAACACTATAATCAAGAAAATAGAGTGTATCCAAAAGGTAGATCAAAAATGGGGTTACCTGGTACGAGAGCACAAAAAGGTAAGAAAAAATGGAAGCAAACAAAATAATCATAACAGGTGGTGCCACTAGAATTGGTGCTGCAATAGCAAAAAAATTATCTGGTCCTAATAAGGAAATATTGATTCATTATAATAAATCTAAATCTAAGGCTGAAACTTTAAAAAAAGAATTAGAAAAGAATGGTGCTAAAATTTATTTGGTAAAAGGAGATTTAAGTAAAGAAACAGACGTAAATAAGATAGTCAAATTTGCAAAATTAAAATTAAAATATTTTGACTGTTTGATTAATAATGCTTCATTATTTGAAAACGATAAGTTAGATAGTTTTACTACAGATAGTTGGGGCAAACATTTGAGAACAAACTTAAGAACACCTGCTTTACTTTCTAAAGAATTTGCCAAAAATATTAAAGGAAATAATAACAATATAATTAATATAATAGATCAAAGAGTATTTAAGCTTACTCCTTTTTTCTTCTCTTACACAATAAGTAAAACTGGTCTTTATACTTTAACTAAGACTTCAGCTATGAGTTTAGCTCCAAATATAAGGGTAAATGGAATTGCCCCTGGACCAACCATAAAAAATAAAAGACAAACTGACAAACACTTTAAAAAGCAATATTTGGCAACACCTTTAAGAAAACAAGTCGATGTAAATGAAATTTGTAATGCTGTTGACTTTTTCATCAAAAACAGATCAATTACAGGACAAGTCTTAGCTATCGATAGTGGTCAAAACTTAAACTGGCAAACACCAGATGTAATAGGAAAAGAATGAAAAAAAATAATCTAAAAGTTGTAAAAATAGATGAGAATAAAAGTCTATTTAATTATGAAAAAAAAATCTTAATTAAAGATCTAATTTTAGATTTAAAACTTGGTTATTATGATTTTGAAAAAGAAAAAACACAAAAAGTGAAATTTAGTTTAGAGATTGATTATGAAGATAGAAAACCCACAAATGATAAAGATATTAAATCAATTGTTAATTATGGTCAGGTTGTAAAATTAATTACAAAACTTGCAAAAAAGAAACATTATAATTTTTTAGAAACACTTGCTGAAGATGTCTTTGACGTACTATTTAAAGACAAACGAATTGGAAAAATTATGCTTCAAATTGAAAAATTAGAAATTATAAAAGAGTGTGCCTCTGTTGGTATTCAAATTACCAAAAAAAGAAGTCATGAAAAGCTCTGAATTAGGCAAAGACGTAATTAGAAAAGAACTCCCATTAATTCCTAAAAGCCCTGGAGTTTATCGAATGCTTGATCATAAAGATGTCATTTTGTATGTGGGTAAAGCAAAAAACCTACCTAATAGATTAAAAAGTTATGTAGCTGAAAAAAATCACATCATTAGAACAGCAAGGATGCTCTCTCAAACTTTTAAGTTAGAAATAACTACCACAGCTAATGAAAGTGAGGCCCTTCTTTTAGAGGCTAATTTAATAAAAAAACATAAACCTAAATTCAATATACTCCTTAAAGATGACAAATCTTTTCCATTTGTTTTTATTAGTAATAAAGATCAATGGGCACAAGTTACAAAACATAGGGGAAAAAAAGATAAAGAAGGGTTTTACTTTGGACCGTTTGCTTCGGCAGGCACAGCAAATTGGACTATTAAGATGCTTCAAAAAATATTTCAAATTAGGGTTTGTGATGATAGCACCTTCAAGAATAGAAAAAGACCCTGTATCCTTTATCAGATAAAAAGATGTTCTGGACCTTGTGTAGATTATATTGATAAAGAAGATTATAAAAAATCAGTTGATCAAGCAATTCAGTTTGTATCAGGTAAATCAAGAGACATACAAAAAAACCTATCTAAACAAATGGAGGCAGCAAGTGAAAAACTAGATTTTGAAAGAGCTTCTATCTTTAGAGATAGAATTAAATCCCTAAACATAATTCAATCATCACAAAGAATTAATGAAGCAAATCTAGTTGATGCTGATGTAATTGCTGCCTATAAAGAATCTGGCAAAACCTGTATTCAAGTATTTTTTTATAGATCCAAACAAAATTGGGGTAATCAAGCTTATTTTCCAAAACATGATCCTGATCAAAATGTGTCTGAAATAATGTCTTCCTTCGTGATGCAGTTTTACGAAAATAAAAATGTTCCAAAATTAATAATCATCAATACAGAAATTGAAGATAAGAAATTGATTGAAGAGACATTAAGTAAAAAAGAAAGCAGTACAATTTCTATTAATATAGCAAAAAAAGGCACCAAAGCTAAAGTTATTGCTATGGCAGAAAAAAATGCCAAAGAGTCACTTAATAGAAAAATTTATGAAACAAATAATAACAAAAATTTATTTGATGGTGTGGCTAAAAAATTTGATCTTAAAAATGGCCTAAACTTAATTGAAGTTTATGATAATAGCCATATCTCAGGAACCAATAGTGTGGGTGCTATGATTACTTTTGGAAATGAAGGATTTGTTAAAAAAAGATATAGAAAATTTGATATTAAGACAAAAGGTGCTGAACAAGATGATTTTGCAATGTTAAAAGAGGTTCTTACCAGGAGATTTAAAAGAGCAATGTTAGAAAAAGGAAATTATTTAACTCTACCTGATTTGATATTAATTGATGGTGGTAAAGGTCAATATTCATCTGCCAAAGAGATATTGGATGAATTTGGTTTACATGATCTTCCTATGATTGCTATTGCTAAGGGTAAATTAAGAAATAGTGGAGATGAAACCTTTTTCTATAATGGCAAAAGTTATAAATTTGAGAAAAATGATCCAACTTTATTCTTCATGCAAAGACTTAGAGACGAAGCTCACAGGTTTGCAATTACCTCTCATAGAGCAAAAAGGGCAAAAGGTATTACCAAATCTTTACTTGACCAAATTGATGGTATTGGAGCCATAAGAAAAAGAGCATTATTAAACCATTTTGGATCAGCTAGGTCTGTTGAGTCTGCTAGTTTTGATGAAATAAAATCTGTAGAAGGTGTTGAAGAAAAAGTTGCAAAAAAGATATATAACTTTTTTCACGAATAATTATGCTTAGAAAAATTCCAAATATATTGACCATAGGGCGAATTATAATTGTCCCCTTCTTTGTTTTAGCTTTTTATCTACCTGGTTTTTATGGAGATTTGACTGCACTTATATTGTTTATAGTGGCCTCATTCACTGACTTTTTAGATGGAATGTTAGCTAGAATGCTTGGGGAGGAATCTAAGCTAGGCGAATTATTAGATCCAATAGCAGATAAAATTATTGTAGCTACAGCACTAATATTGCTAGTGATGGATGGAACCATTAGACATTATGAGGTTATCGCTGCAATTATCATTCTTACTCGTGAAATTTTAATTTCAGGATTAAGGGAATTTTTAGCTAAAGGGCAAATTAAACTTCCAGTATCAAATCTAGCAAAACTGAAAACAGTTTTACAGATGGTCTCAATTGCACTTTTGCTTTCAGGTGAAACAGGAAATAAAATTATAAATTTTCAAGATTATAATGCACAAACAATTGGAATTATTCTTCTATGGCTTTCAGCATTTTTAACTCTTTTTACAGGCTATGATTATATGCGCAAAGGAATAGATCACGCTATGGCTGAAGATAACAAAGATTAAGCTACTTTTTTCTTTCTAACTAAAGCTTGATAGCTTTCATTTAAATCAATTATAGTTTCACATACTTTAAATTGATTTTCAGCAATACAAGATACTGGAGTTACTTCTGCAGCAGTCCCAGTTAAGAAACATCCAACAAAATTAGAGAGTTCAGATGGACTAATTTTTCTTTCATGTAATTTTATATTTTTTGATTTAGCAATTTCAATAACTGTTCTTCTGGTTATTCCATCTAAAAAAGAATCTGGAATTGGAGTATGAATTTCACCATTCTTGTCTTTAAAAAAAACATTAGCTCCAGTTGCTTCTGCAATATTTCCCTCATGGTCAAGCATTAAAGAATCGGTATAACCTTGTTTTTCTGCCTCATGTTTTGATAAAGTACAAATCATATAAAGGCCTGAAGCTTTAGTGTCCCAAGGAATTGTATTTGGGGCTGGTCTTCTCCAGTTTGAAATATTTAATCTAATTCCATCTACTTTAAGTTTTGGATCAAAATAAGATCCCCACTCCCATGTTGCTATAGCTACATGAATTTTTGTTTGTTGTGCAGAAATTGCCATCATTTCACTACCTCTCCAAATAGTAGGTCGTACATATCCATTTTCTACATTTTGCGTTGAAATAATTTTATTAGATGCATCATTTATTTCATTCTCAGTATATGGAATAGTCATTCCCATTCTTTCTGCAGAATAAAAAAGTCTTGAAGTGTGTTCTTCTAATTTAAATATTGATCCATCATAAACTCGCTCACCCTCAAAAACACAGCTAGCATAATGAAGTCCATGGTTTAAAACGTGAACCTTGGCATCAGCCCAGTCTACTAGCTCACTATTATACCAAATTTTTCCAGATCTTTTATCGTAAGGTATCATGTATGAAAATTATTTTAATTATAACTGAAAAATATCTTTGTATCTTTAATATGTCAATATAACTTACCTATAATGAAAGAACTTTTATATTTAAAAGATGAGCAACTAAAAGATTTGATTGAAAAATTATTTGTTAGTTATAGAGAAACATTTTCAGATGCAAAAAAAGTATTGGATAGATACTCAATTGGTTTAGCCCACCATAAAGTTATTCATTTAATATCGATGTATAAAGGTATTTCAATTTCAGAGCTTTTAAAACGTCTGAAAGTGACCAAACAAAGCTTGAATAGAGTACTTAAAGACTTAATCAAATTAGAAATTATTACTTTTAAAAAGGATGAGCAGGATACAAGAGTTAAACATATTTTTTTGAATGAAAAAGGAATAATGATATTTAATGAAATTTTTGATCTTCAAAAAAAAAGAATTTACAATGCATTGCTCAACTCAAGTTCTGAAGAAGTAATTAACTTTGATAACGTGTTAAATAAAATTATAAATGGATAATTTTATTGCTCATATTATGGTTGTAGATGATGATGATGGAATTAGATCGTTGGTTAAGAAATATTTGAATGATAATAATTTTTTAGTAACTACCGCAGACAGCGCAGAAAATGCATCAGAAAAAATCAAGGTTATAAAGTTTGACTTAATAATTTTAGACATAATGATGCCTGGAAAAACTGGATTAGAATTTATTAAAGATCATCAAAAAAAATTAGATACACCTATTATTCTTTTAACTGCAAAAGGAGAAGCAAAAGAGCGTGTTGAAGGACTTGAAATAGGAGCAGATGACTACCTTCCAAAGCCATTTGAACCAAAAGAACTTATTTTGAGAATTAAAAATATTTTAAATAAAACTATAAAAACTGAACAAAAAAGAATTATAGAATTTGAAAACGTAAAAATTGACTTAAATAAACTTTTAATAATTAAGAATAAGAAAGAATTTAAAATTAATAATACTGAAAAAATAATTTTAGAAAAAATGATTAATAGTCCTGGAAAAACATTCTCTAGAGAAGATATAGGTCGCTTAATAGAACTAGACAAAGAAAGGTCAATTGATGTGATAATCACCAGACTAAGAAAAAAAATTGAAATTGATCCCAAAAATCCTAAATTTTTGCAAACAATAAGAGGAGCTGGATATGTTCTCTGGATTGAGTAATTTTTTTAAAAAGATATTACCTAAAAGACTATTTTATAGGGCGCTCTTAATTGTTGCAGCTCCAATACTGGTGCTTCAATTAGTTATAACAATTGTTTTTTTTGATAGTCTATGGATTAAAACAAATAAAGGTATGACAAAAGCACTAATAAATGAAGTTAGTACATTTATTGAAGTTTATGATAATGAAAAAATTAACAAAAAAGAATTAACTAATCTTTTCTCTCTTTTCTTAGATCTAAATATTAATTTAGTAAAAAATGAAAAATTTAATAATGATTACAATGAAAGATGGTTTAGTCCTGTTGATAGAACGCTTAGAAGAGAATTAAAATCTAATTTTGACGTAGGCAAATATTGGTTTAACACAACTAACTATAAAGAATTAATTGATTTAAGAATAAAATATCAAAATGGATATTTTAAATTTTTGGTTCCTAAAGATAGAGTGACAAGTTCTTCTGCGAGGATATTTGCTCTCTGGATAACAGTTCCAGCTATAATAATGGTATTTATTTCACTTATATTTTTAAAAAATCAAACTAGACCAATTACAAATTTAGCCCGCGCAGCTGAAAGATTTGGCAAAGGTAAGGATGTGGAAGAATTTAAGCCATCAGGAGCAATGGAAATAAGACAAGCAGGGCATGAATTTGATAAAATGAGAAAAAGAATTCAAAGGCATCTAAATCAAAGAACAGAAATGCTATCAGGAATTAGTCATGATTTGAGAACTCCTTTAACAAGAATGAAATTACAAATTGCATTTATTAAAGACAAAGATTTAGGACAAAAACTTACAGAAGATATTAATGAAATGGAAAAAATGCTTAATGAATATCTTCAATTCACTAGTTCATCATATATTGAAAAAGATGAGATGTTTAATTTATCAGAATTAATTGATGAGATTATTAATAAGTACAATAACAAAAATATTTCTAAAGAATTATTAAAAAGAATTTATATTAATGGAAGAAAAAATTTAATTGTTCGTTGCTTAAACAATTTAATTGATAATGCATTAAAATATGCAGATAAAGTTAATGTTCGGCTTCATAAAAAAAATACAGAACTATTTATAACTATTGATGATAATGGTCCTGGAATTATTAAAAAAGAACATGAAAATGTATTTAAACCTTTCTATAAAATTGACAAAGGAAGAGCAGACTCAAAATCAAGTGTTGGTCTTGGACTATCTATCGCCTCTGATATAGTTAAATCACATGGGGGAAATATTAAACTAGAAAAATCTAAGATGAATGGATTGCGTGTTAAGATTTTTTTACCTGTTTAGTTTTTTTTCTTTTTTTTGAGTTTATTTTTTTTATCTTGCTTTCTAAATTTTCAACTCTCTTTGACAAAATATCAAATTCGTCTTTACTTGTAATTTTCATCTTAAAAACAAATTCATCTCTCTTAGATTTCAAAATATTTAAAATCTCTGATGTTAAATCTTTAGATGAAATTAAGCCTTGTTCGAAGAGTTTTGAAAGTTTATCAATTATAAATTTAGAATTTTTCATATATAAGATATATATTATAAGTATTATTTAAAATGTTCATCAATAATTTTGACCCAGTTGCATTCCAAATTTTATCTTTTGAAATCAGGTGGTATTCATTGGCCTACATTGCCGGGATAGTAATCGGCTGGATATTGTGTAAAAAAATATTTATTAAAAATTCAAATATTAATGAAAAATTTGATGATTATATTTCGTATTTAATTGTCGGGGTAGTAATTGGTGGAAGATTTGGATACATAATTTTTTATAATTTTAATTATTATATTAATAATGTTTTAGATATTTTTAAAATTTGGGAAGGTGGAATGTCTTTCCACGGAGGCTTAATAGGTGTCATAATATCAAGTATAATTTTTGCAAAACAAAATCGACAAGACTCTTTTTTGTATATGGATTTAGTATCAATGGTAGCGCCAATTGGTATTTTTTTTGGAAGATTAGCAAATTTTATAAATTCTGAACTGTATGGAGTTTCTACAGAAGTCCCTTGGGCGGTAACATTTATCCAAATAGACAATATACCTAGACATCCATCTCAATTATACGAAGCAATTTTGGAAGGTATTATTTTATTTTTAATATTGCTTTATTTTAGAAAGAAAAATTATTTAACAAAACCTGGTTTAATATCAGCTGTATTTTTAATTTTTTATTCTATTTTTAGATTTATTGTTGAGTTTTTTAGAACTCCAGATGAACAATTAAGTTACTTAATTTTTGATTTAACAATGGGACAGATTATTAGTTTAATTTCTATCTTGCTTGGAATAATTTTATTTTATTTTAAAAATGAAAATAAACAAATCAACTAAATTAGCTTTAGATAAGTTTATTGAGTGGGCTCTCTACGACAAAAAAACTGGCTACTATATGAAAAAAAATCCATTTGGTAAGAAAGGTGATTTTGTTACTGCTCCAAATATAACAAGAATATTCTCAGAAATAATTGCTATCTGGATAATAACTTTCTGGAAAAGTATCCATTCTCCCAAAAGATTTAATTTATTAGAATTAGGAGCGGGTAATGGAGAAATGATGAAGGTAATAATAGAAACATTAAAAAATTTTCCAGAATGTTTTAATGCTTGTAAATTTATTATTCATGAAAAAAGTAACCTTTTAATAAATCATCAAAAAAAAAACTTAGGTACTGAAAAAATTTTATGGTTGAAGGATATAAAAAAAATAAATACGTTTCCTACCTTGTACCTGGCCAATGAATTTTTTGATGCGATTCCAATAAAACAATTCTTTAAAAAGAAAGAGGATTGGTTTGAAAGATTTGTAGAATTAAAAAAACAAAAAAAAGCAGAATTTAAAGAACAAAAAATTAATATCAAAAAAATTGAAAAAAATTTAAATTTTGAAATATCAAAAAATCAAGATATTATAGAATATTCTCCCAATACATTTAGTTATTTAAAAAGTATTTGTAAAAAAATTCAAATAAATGATGGTGGAATATTAATAATTGATTATGGATATTTAAATTCAAAAATGTACGAAACCTTACAGGCTGTAAATAATCATAAATATTCTGATGTTTTAGAAAACATTGGAGACTCAGATATAACTTATAATATTAACTTTGATTTGTTTAAAAAATTTACCGATAAGTTTAGTAACTTAAATTCAGTTATTACTAATCAAAAAAAATTTTTGACTAGTATGGGAATTCTGCAAAGGGCGGAGATAATTAGTCAAAATATACCTTTTTCTAAAAAAACAGATTTATTTTATAGAATTAGACGTCTTATTGACGAAAAACAAATGGGTGAATTATTTAAAGTAATGTTAATAAAAAATAAAAAGAATAAATTTAAAACAGGATTTCAAATTGATTAAATCAAAAAAATTATCAAAAATAAAAAATTTAAATCATGGTTTTTTTAATAGTGTTGGTGGCAAATCAACTAATATTTATAAAAGTTTGAATTGTGGTCCTGGATCAAAAGATTTGCCATCAAATATTAAAAAAAATTTAAAAATAGTAAAAAAAAAAATTAATAAAACTTCAGAAAATATATTTTTATTAAGTCAAATACATAGCAATAAATTTGTCTATATTGATGATAAATATAGGTCAAAGATAAAACCAAAGGCAGATGCTGTTATCACTAATCAAAAAAATTTACCTATTGCTGTTTTAACTGCTGATTGTGTGCCTATTCTAATATGTGATAATAAAAAAAATATTATTGCAGCAATTCATGCTGGATGGAAAGGAGCTTTTAAAGGCATTATAGGTAAAGTAATTAAGTTTATGATTAAAAAGGGATGTAAGATTGATAATATTAATGTTGCAATAGGTCCATCTATCTCTGTAAAAAACTATGAAGTTCGAGAAGATTTTAAGAAAAAACTCATAAAAAAAGATAAAAAAAATCAAAAGTATTTTAAAAACAAAAAAAACAAACTTTATTTTGATTTAACTAAGTACATTTATGCTTTGCTTTTAGAGAATAAAATAAAGAATATAGATAATTTAAAAGTTGATACTTTTGATATCAAAAATAAATTTTTTAGTGCAAGAAGATCTTTGAAATTAAACCATGATGATTATGGTAGAAATATTTCAATAATTATGCTTAATTAGGCTTTTAATGAAATTATTATCCGGAAATAGCAACAAACCTCTTAGCAAAAAAATTGCTAAATACTTAAAATCTAAACTAGTAAATTCTAGTATTAGAAATTTTTCTGATGGAGAAATCTATGTAGAAATTAATGAAAACATAAGAGGGAATAGTATTTTTATTATACAATCTATTTCGTCACCTGCTAATGATAATCTAATGGAACTTTTATTGTGTATCGATGCTTTAAAGAGATCATCTGCTAAAAATATTACAGCTGTTATTCCTTATTTTGGATATGCAAGACAGGATAGAAAAGTTGTTCCAAGAACATCTATTTCAGCTAAACTTGTTTCTAATTTAATTACTAAAGCTGGAGCAGATAGAGTGGTAACAGTAGATTTACATGCAGGTCAGATTCAAGGTTTTTTTGATATTCCTGTTGATAATTTGTTTGCAACTCCAATTTTTGCAAGACACGCAAAAAAAAAAATTAAAAGTAAAAATATTATTTGTGTAGCACCTGATGTGGGTGGAACAGAAAGAGCAAGAGCGCTTGGTAAACTTTTGAATGTAGGACTTGCTATTGTTGATAAAAGAAGGCCAAAACCAGGACAATCTCAAGTAATGAATGTGATTGGAGATGTTAAGGGAAAAACATGTTTAATTGTTGATGATATAATAGATTCTGGTGGAACTATTGTTAATGCCGCAAAGGCTCTTAAAGATAGAGGAGCAAAAGATGTTTATGTTTATATCACTCATGGTGTTCTTAGCGGAGAAGCAGTTAAAAAGATAAAGGAATCAGTTATAAAAAATTTAGTTATTACTGACACAATTGATAACAGCAGCAAAATAAATGGTGTTAAAAACATTGAAGTTCTGCCTATTTCTGGCTTAATGGGAGAGGCTATTAAAAGAATATCTAATTCAACATCTGTTTCAGACCTATTTAAATAATTACCTTGAGTTATCAAAGAACTTGAGCTAAAAGGCCTTGTTTTTATGAATTCACTAGATGCAAACATTCGAAATACTAAAACTAAAGGTGAGCTAAGCTCTCTTAGAAATAATGGTGGTGTACCAGCAATAATATATGGTGGTGAAACTCCGAATGAAACAGTTTCAATTTCAAAAAAATTATTAAAATCTTTGATAGAAAAAGAAAATTTTTTATCGAGTATAGTAACTTTAAATGTTGATGGAAAATCACAAAATGTTCTGCCAAGAGAAATAAAGTATCATGTCATTTCAGACGAACCAATTCATGTAGACTTTTTAAGAGTGGTTCCAGGTGTAAAAATTAGAATCGAAGTACCAGTACAGTTTATCAATCATGAAAAATCACCAGGATTAAAAAGAGGTGGTGTATTGAACATAGTTAGAAGAAAAGTAGAACTTAAATGTCCAAGTGAAAAGATTCCTGAAAATCTTGTAATTGATCTTGATGGAGTTGAAATTGGAGAAAGCTTTAAAATTTCATCAATAAATTTAGAAACTGATGTTACTCCAACAATTAGCGGGAGAGACTTTGTAATTGCAACACTTGCTGCACCAACAGTAATGAAAGAGCCAGAAAAACCTGCTGAAGCTGAAGCAGCTGAAGGAACAGATGGTGCTGAAGGTGAAAAGGCAGCTGAAGCAACTGATGGTGATAAAAAAGAAGGTGAAGACAAGAAGCCTGCTGAAGAAAAAAAATAACCAATTAAAGTTGTATTTTACTATCCATTAATTAAAAATTTATGCTTTTATTTGTAGGTTTAGGTAATCCAACTCCAGACAGTGAAAATAATAGACATAATGTTGGATTTAAAATCATAGATACAATAAATAAAAAATTCGGACTTTCAAAACAAAAGCCTAAATTTAAAGGATTACTAACAACTGGAAATGTTAGTGATCAAAAAGTTTATGCAATCAAACCTTTAACATTTATGAACAACTCTGGAATTTGTATTAGAGAACTTATTGAATATTTTAAGATAGATGCTGAAGACGTAATTGTATTTCATGACGATTTAGATGTTGAATTTGGAAAAATTAAAGCAAAATTTGGTGGGTCAAGTGCTGGTCACAATGGAATTGCATCAATTGATAAATTCATTGGTAAGGATTACTCAAGAGTTAGAATTGGGATTGGTAAACCAAAAGAAAATATAGAGGTTGGTGATTTTGTTCTTCAAAACTTTGATGAAGATGAGATGCTTGGAATAGAAAAGATATCTAATAATATTGCTGATTCTATCTCAATGCTTGTAGATAAAAAGTTAGATTTATTTTCTAGTACAATAAATAATAAATAATGAGTTTTAAGTGTGGAATTGTTGGTTTACCAAATGTTGGTAAATCTACTTTATTTAATGCTTTAACTAATTCAAGTAAAGCTCAGGCAGCAAACTTTCCCTTTTGTACAATAGATCCAAATGTAGGTATTGTTCCTGTTCCAGATGAAAGACTTGACAATTTATCAAAGGTTTCTAAATCTAAAAAAATTATAAATACAACAATTTCATTTGTTGATATTGCTGGCCTAGTAAAAGGTGCATCTAAAGGTGAGGGTTTAGGGAATAAATTTCTTTCACATATTAGAGAAGTTGATGCAATTATTCATATGATTAGATGTTTTGACTCTGATGATATTCAAAATGTTAACCCAACAGTAGATCCAATTAGAGATCTTGAAATAATTGAAACAGAGATGATGCTAGCTGACCTAGAGTCTATTCAAAAAAGACTTGAAAAAAATAATAAAAAAAATGTTGATGAAGAACAGTTAAAGATACTAGAGGTTGCGTTAGACTGTATTAATACTGATAAAGATATAAAAATTTTAAATACTCAATTTGAGAGCAAACTGTTAAATCAAAGTGGCTTATTATCAATTAAACCTAAGATATTTGTCTGTAATGTGGATGAACAAAGTGTTCAAGAGGGAAATCAATATACTAAAAGCTTTATTGAAAAGTTTGGTGCTGAAAATACATTGATTGTTTCAGCTGATATAGAAAATCAAATTAATGAGCTAGAGTCTGAAGAAAGAAAAAATTATATGGAAATGATTGGGCTAAAAGAGACTGGATTAAGCATGTTGATACAAAAAGGCTATAAAATCTTAGAATTAGATACTTATTTTACATCAGGGCCTGAAGAAACAAGAGCTTGGACAATTCAAAAAAATTGTACCGCACCAAAAGCAGCTGGGGAAATTCATACTGATTTTGAAAAAGGATTTATAAGGGCTGAAACAGTGTCTTATGAAGATTTTGTCGAAAATGAAGGTTGGGTTAACTCTAAAACTAATGGAAAAATGAGATTAGAAGGTAAAGATTATATTGTTAAAGATGGAGATGTTTTAAACTTCAGATTCAACACGTGACCATATTTTTTTCATACTAAAATAAACTAAAATAGTCAGTATAATTAAATACACAATTGCTTTGAAGCCCATTTGATGTCTTGCTTCTAAATGAGGTTCTGCTGCCCACATTAAGAATGTTGTTACATCTTTAGACATTTGTTCAACTGTTGCTTTGGTTCCATCACCATATTCAACTATATCATCCGAAAGAGGAGCAGACATTCTAATTTTATTTCCATACATGTATTTATTATAATGAACACCTTCATCTAAAGTCATTCCGTTTGGTGCTTCTTCGTAACCTTGAAGTAAAGAATAAATATAATCAACTCCACCACCTCTTGCTTTTACTAAAACAGACATATCAGGTGGATATGCACCGCCATTAGCAGCTTGAGCAGCTTTTACATTTTCATATGGCATTACAAATTTATCTGATAATTTTCCTGGTCTTACAAACATGTCACCATCAGCATTAGGTCCATCATCTACTTCAAAAGATGCTGCAATCGCTTTTACTTCGGCTTCTGAAAATTCTGGTCCTCCCTTTTCACCTAAGTTTCTATAACTTAGATATTTCATTGAATGGCAAGATGCACACACCTCTGTGTAAACTTGATAGCCTCTTTGAAGTGATCCTCTGTCAAATTTTCCAAAAAGACCTTTAAAAGTCCAGTCTGTTTTTAAATAATCAACTTTTTCAGCTGAATTTGATTGAGTGGTAAAAAAAATCAAACTTAAAATTGATAACAATTTTATAAAACTCTTCACTTTATTTATCTAAACTTTCTTTATTTTTAGCCATTGCTAGATTTGTAGAGCCTCCGAGAATTGGCTCAGTGATACTTAATGGAACAGGAATTGTTTTCTCTTTAAATCCAAGAATGGGCAGAACAACCAAGAAGTGAAGAAAATAGTATGCTGTTGCAACTCTGCCAATTAATAAATAAAGTCCTTCAGCAGGCATAGCTCCCATGTATCCTAATATTAAAACATCAGCCACAAGTATCCAATAAAACTGTTTGTATAGTGGTCTGAATACAGCTGATCTTATTTTTGATGTATCTAACCAAGGCAATGCTGCTAAAATTAAAATAGCTGATAACATTGCAATAACACCCAAAAGTTTATCAGGCACAGATCTTAAAATTGCATAAAAAGGTAACAAATACCATTCAGGCACGATGTGAGCTGGTGTTACCATTGGATTAGCTTCTATATAGTTATCAGCGTGACCTAAAATATTTGGCGAATAAAAAACAAAAAAAGCAAAAACTATCATAAACATTAACAATGCAAATCCATCTTTAATTACAATGTATGGATGGAATGGAACTGTGTCTTTTGAAGGTTTTTTTATATCAATTCCAATTGGATTATTGTTTCCTGGAACATGTAAAGCCCATATATGTAAAACAACGAGACCTAAGATTAAAAATGGTATTAGATAATGTAGTGTAAAAAATCTAGTTAATGTTGGATTGTCAACTGAGTAACCTCCCCACAACCAATTTACAATTCCCTCACCTACTAATGGAATTGCACTAAATAAATTAGTTATTACTGTTGCTCCCCAAAAACTCATTTGTCCCCAAGGCAACACATAACCCATAAAAGCAGCTGCCATCATTAATAAATAAATTATTATTCCAATAATCCAGATTATTTCTCTTGGAGACTTATAAGATCCATAAAATAGAGATCTAAATATATGAATATAGACTGCTAAAAAAAACATTGATGCACCGTTTGCATGAATATATCTTATTAACCAGCCGTAGTTGACATCTCTCATTATGTGCTCAACACTTTCAAAAGCCATGTCAGCATGTGCAATGTAATGCATTGCAAGTGTTAAACCAGTTACAATCTGAGTTATTAAACAAAAAGTTAAAATTCCACCAAAGGTCCACCAGTAATTTAAATTTTTTGGAGTTGGATAATCTGTTAGATGGCTTGCTAACGTAAGTAATGGCAGTCTGTCGTTAAACCATTTTCCAAATTTTGATGAAGGTACGTATTCTTGATCACTCATATAAATTAACCAATTTTGATTGTATTAGCGTTAACAAATTCATATTTAGGAACCTCCATGTTTAATGGAGCTGGTCCTTTTCTAATTCTGCCAGATGTATCATAATGTGAACCATGACAAGGACAAAACCAACCATCGTAATCACCTTTATCATTTAGAGGTACACATCCTAAGTGTGTACAAACACCTAGCATTACAAGCCATTGCGGATCTTTTGCTCGATCTTCATCTTTTTCAGGGTGTTTTAAATCTTCCATTTTTACAGATTTTGCTTCCGTAATTTCTTCTTGAGTTCTTCTTCTGATAAATACTGGTTTACCTCTCCAAAGCACTGTTATTGTATTTCCAGGTTTAACTGAACTCACATCAACCTCTGTACTTGCTAGCGCTTTTACTGAAGCATCTGGATTCATTTGATCTATTAATGGCCAAACCACAGCTCCAACACCAACTGCTCCAACTGCATATGAGGCTGTAAATAAAAATTCTCTTCTTTCTGGTTTTTTGTCTGACATTTTATAATTATTATTGTTAAAATTTATTTAATATACGATTTCTTATAAGATAATAGTTTTTTTTCTACTGAAAGAATGACACATAAAAATGGACCAGAGACCAAAAATTGCATTGTACGAGCCTGATATTCCTCAAAATACAGCAGCAATAATTAGAACCTGTGCTTGTTTAGGAGCAAAACTTGAAATTATTGAACCATGTGGTTTTCTTCTAAGTGATAATCGATTTAAAAGAGTGGTAATGGATTATATGGATTGGAATAAAATTGAAATTTATCAAAGTTCAGAAAAATTTTTTGAGTCAAAGAAGAATCAAAGAATTGTGTTGATGACTACTAAAGCATCAATATCCTATACAAAATTTAAATTTGATAAAAATGATACAATATTATTTGGCAGAGAAAGCGCTGGGGTACCTGACAATATTCATCAACTGATAAATGATCGATTAAAGATACCTATGGAAAATGACATGAGGTCACTTAATATATCATCATCAGTTGCTATTGTTTTAGCTGAAAGCTTAAAACAAACAGGACTAATTTAAAATGGATAATGAAATTAAAAAAGATCTAACAAGTAATTGGTTTAAACTATTACAAAATGCAATTTGTGATGACATTAGTAATATAGAAAATAATAAAATTAAATTCCAATCAACTACTTGGCATAGAAATAAAAGTAAAGATGAGGGTGGTGGTGAATATAGAATTATTAAGAATGGAAAAGTTTTTGAGAAAGTAGGTGTTAATTTTTCAAAAGTTTATGGAAAATTTCCAAAAAAATATCAAAAAAGTATTCCTGGAGCTGAAAATGATCCTAGATTTTGGGCCTCAGGTATTTCAATTGTAATGCATATGAATAATCCCCATATCCCAGCAATACATTTTAATACTAGATATATTTGCACAACACAAAATTGGTTTGGAGGTGGAATGGACGTTACACCTGCAATCAAAGATGATCAGGAAAAAAATAAATTTCATAAAACCTTAAAAATAATGTGTGATCGCCATAACAAAAATTATTATAAAAAATATAAAAAATGGTGTGATGAGTATTTTTATCTCCCTCACAGAAAAGAGGCTAGGGGAATTGGTGGAATTTTTTTTGATTATAAAAAAGAAAATTTTGAAAATGATTTTAAATTTGTAAGAGATGTGGGTGTAACCTTTCAAATGATATTTAATAGTATTATTAAAAAAAAAATTAAAAAAAAATGGACTTTAAAAGATAAAGAGATGCAGTATATTAAGAGAGGTCGATATGCAGAATTTAATTTATTATATGACCGAGGAACAAAATTTGGTTTACAAACAGGTGGAAATGTTGAAGGAATATTAATGTCATTACCACCAATTGCAAAATGGAAATAAAAAATGGATAAAGAACCAATTACTTTAAACGGCTTAAACAGATTAAAAGAGGAATTAATTTTTTTGAAAGAAAAAAAAAGACCAAAGATAGTAGCTGCAATTTCAGAGGCAAGATCTCACGGAGATCTCAAAGAAAATGCCGAATATCATGCCGCAAAAGAGGAGCAATCTCACAACGAAGGCAGAATAACAGAAATCAATGACATAATTGCAAGAGCAAATGTTATTGATGTAACAAAATTAAATAATGACGGGAAAGTAATTTTTGGTTCTACAGTATTTTTAGAAAACTTAGATACAGAAGAAAAAATTAGTTATAAAATTGTTGGAAAGGATGAGGCAGATCTAAAACAAAAACTAATTTTTTTTCAATCACCTATTGGAAAAGGATTAATTGGAAAAAATAAAAGTGATTTAGTAGAGATAACTACTCCAGCTGGAATAAAAAATTTTGAAATAAAAGACGTTAAATACGTCTAATCTTTAATAACTTTCTCAATTTGCTTATTGGAGACCTTAAAACCATTATTTACCCAAATTTCTTCAATCATTTTCAATTTAGTTCCCAATATCTTGCCCTCTGGAATATTATATTTTGTCATTAATGTATTGGCACTTATTGTCATTGTTGGAATTACTTTATCCTGATAATTTTCCATTAATCTAATTAACTTTTTTTCTACTTTGGTGGATATAAAAATTTTAAAATTAATAATGTCAATTACTGCTTGTTTGCCATTAAAATAAAAAATCTTGTCTAAATTTTTTTCTGTAAAGTTTTTTATGCTAACTTCTTCTTTATAAAAAAGGTCTATCGATTTTAATCTTTTTTGATTTTTTTTAGATATATTAAATTTATATTTAAAATATTCAGTATTATCACTCCCATCTACAACCAAAAGTGATAACAAAAAAATAAAATCAATTTTTAATAAGTTGTTAGAAGCATGGGAGTTTAATTTTTTGAATTTGTTTAAATTTCTAAATTGTGGGAAAATTATTTCTATAAGCTCTAAGCAATCTTTGTCTTGAAACAATCTTAAAAAGCCATCTGATTTTGTTAATTTTTTAAATTCATCTAACAATCTTTCACTAGATAATTTGGATATTCCTCCAATATTTCTTTTTATTATTTTAATTATTTCTGGCTTATGATTGTGTTTTGAGTAATTTAAAAAAAAACGCACATATCTTAATATTCTTAAGTAATCTTCCTTTATCCTACTTTCTGCGTGTCCAATAAAATTTATTAAACCGTCTTCCAAATCTTTTTTTCCATTATTTGGATCAAATAAATTTCCCTTCCCATCTGAATAAATGGAATTAATTGAAAAATCTCTTCTTGCCGCATCCTCTTTCCAATCTAAAGAAAATTCTACTTTTGCATGTCTTCCATCAGTTGCTATATCTTTTCTTAATGATGTAATTTCATATTTATGTTTGTCTATTATTGCCGTAACTGTTCCATGTTCAATACCAGTTTCATAAAAATCGATATTTTTTCTTTTCAAAGCTTCACAAACTTCATTAGGGTTCAAATTTGTTGCAAGATCTATGTCATCAACATGTTCTTTGTTTATAATTTTTCTGATACATCCACCTACATATCTAACTTCACTATTTTCAGAATAACTATTCATAGCCTCAAAGACTTTATTTGCAGGGGTATGATTTGTAATATCTTGGATATTTTGACTTATATAGTCAAGATTTCGTGACCTAAAAAAAAATTTATTTAAAAAATTATCCATATATGGCTGGGGCGCTAGGATTCGAACCTAGGATGCCGGTACCAAAAACCAGTGCCTTACCACTTGGCTACGCCCCAATATTAATTTCGTATAGCACAAAAAAATAAAATTTATAGAGTTTTTGATGTATTGCACCAATAATTTTCAAAATTTCTTTGAAATTCAATTTTTGCCATTTCACATTCTTTTTTTGACTTAAAATATGCAACTATTACTGAGCCAGAGCCAGTCATTCTTACAAATAAAGGATTTTTCATATTTACTAAGAAAGATTTTATCTTTTTAAGTTTTGGATACTTGGAAAAAGCAATACTTTCTAAGGCGTTCATTTGTTTGGATAAAAATACTGGATTAAACATAAATTTTCTTGGATTATTAAATTTTGATTTTGTAAATTTTTTAACTCCTAAATAAATTTTTTTTGTAGAACATCCAAAATCTGGTCTTATCAAAAGAGTATGAAATTTGGGACACTTAGAAAAATTTCTAATAATATTATTTGATGACAATACAATATTTGTTGAGTTAAGGCCTAGGATTACATCGGAACCAATTAAATTAGAAATATATTTAATTTTTTTTTGGCTAATATTGATAAACTTTTTTTTAATCAAAAAATTTAAAATACTAGCTGCATTCATTGATCCTCCACCAAGGCCTGCTTTTTGAGGTATATTCTTTTTAATTTTAATTTGAAATTTTTTATCTTTTAACAATTTTTTTTCTTCGAGAATTACAAAAAGTTTTCTAACTGTATTATTACTACTTATATTTTGTGAAAATTTTCCATAAAAAGAAATTTGATGATTTTTTTTATTTGTATTTTTAATAAAAATTAAATCATGTAAATCAATAAATGAAACAATACTTTCAATTTTATGTAATAAGGTTAATTTACCAGTAACATTTAATGCTAAGTTAATTTTAGCATATGATTTAATTCGGCAAACATTCATTTAAGAATTTTTAAGACCTTCTATTAATTTAATATTGATATTTTTTTTAATATCCTCATCAGAATCTTCGAAACCTAAAACATTATTCCAAAAGTATCTTGCCTGAATTTTTCGATTTAATTTCCATAAAATATCACCATAATGATCATTAACAGTTGGATCATCTGGCATTAACTCTACAGCTCTTTTAAGATATTTTTCAGCTTCTGTATAATTATCTATTAAATAGTAGGCCCACCCTATTGAGTCTATTATGTAAGGATCATCACTTCTAAAATTATATGCTTTTTCTAACATCTGGAAAGCTTTATCGATTTCATAATCTCGTTCCAACCAAGAGTACGCTAAATAATTTAGAACATAGGCGTCATCTGGATTTATTCTTAACGAATTTAATAAATCTTCATCAGATTCTTTATGTTTGCCTAAACGTTCATAACTACCACCCCTTCTGTATAATAAATCTGATTTAATATTAGAGTTTTCATTTAAAGTTGAGATAATCGTGGTGTAGTGCTCTATTGCTTTTTCAAATTTTTTTGAATTCTTATAAAAGTTTGCAATATCAAAAATCATCTTTAAATTTGGTTTATCAATCTTATTGAATTTTGAACTTATAAAATTTATTGCATCTTCATAGCCTTGTATTTTAATAATTATTTGAGCTTCTTTTTTAACTCTAAACCAATAATAAAATTCATCCTTTTTATCAAATTTTTTAAGTACTTCTTTTGCTTTGTCATATTCTTTATTGAAATAAAAATTTTCTGCGACAAGTGATAAATTAAATGTAAATTTTGGGTTTAAATAATTTGATAAATTTAAATAAAAATTAGATTTTTCAAAATCATCTTGCGATGAATAAAGATTTGAAATTAAAAATAAAAACTCACTTACAATATCATTATGGCTTCTACATGAAAAAATTTTTTTAAATTCTTTAAACTTATTATTATCTACCCAACTTTTGCTTTGGGATAATAAAAGTGTAGAGTTGATATAATTAATCTGATTGGTAATAGCTCGTGCTTCATCAATATTTCCATTTTCTATTAAATGATTGATATAAAAAAATATATACCTGGAATAATCCCCTTGTTGATTGTTAATCAAGTTCAAGAAAAACGATCGCGTATTATCTTGATTCAAATAACATCTTTGAAATGCTTGAGATATTAATGACAAATTACCAAAATTTTGTTTATTTGATAAAATTTTTTTATTTTTAAAAGTATAAATATATTGTCTTAAAGTTTCAGAAATTACTAAATTAAACCTTTTCTGATCTTGAAATTTTAAACTTTGGGTTAAATATTTTTCAGCTTGTTTAAAATTATTTTTTTTTAAGCTATCTACTGCTAACAATATATAGGCACTAAAAAAATCACTATTATTTTTTTCACTTCTATTTTTAATAACATTAATAGCCTGAGCAATTTTGTTTTCTAAGACTAAAGAATAAATGTATCTTTTTAAATATGGATCGTGCTTTTTTATCAAAATTTTGGACGCATTAAAAAATTTTAGTGCTTCTGAATTATCTCTATTTTCATAGGCAATAATGCCTGAAAAATAATTTGATAAATCTCTTGAATTAATGTCATTAAAACTAGCACTTTTAGAATATACTGGCGTCTGATAGAATGCTGTTAGGATTATTAATATTTTTATTAGTTTATTAAACATTCAAACATTCTATGACTAAAAAAGTAATAAATCAAAAAGGCAAATTCGACGTAGAGATAATAAATACTATAGAACCAAATTTTATATTTAAAGATAAACCAATTAACAGGTTTAACATCATTCAAAATAGTGACAAAACCAATCAAGGTAATAAAACTGAGTTACTACAAGAGTTAAAAAAACAAATAAATTCAATCGAAAATTGTAATTTAAAAAATAATTCTCAAAATCTTATTTTTGGTGACGGTAATATAAATAGTCCTATTATGTTAATTGGTGAAGCTCCAGGAAGTGAAGATGATAAATCTAGAACACCATTTAATGGTGAGGTTGGCAAATTATTAAATAAGATGTTGCTAGCAATAGATATAGAAAGACAAAATATTTATTGTAGTTATGCAATAAACTTTAGGCCACCTGAAGACAGAAAGCCCACATCTCTAGAAATAAAAAGATACTCAGTTTTTTTAAAAGAACATATATCAATTATCAATCCTAAGATTATTATTTTAATGGGTAGTTCAGCAATGGAATCTGTGACAGGTATTAATAGCAAAATATCTTCGGAAAGAGGAAAATGGAAAGAGACAATATTAAAAAATAAAACATATCCTGTTATGATATCGTTTAATCCATCATATATAATTAGATTTCCTGAAAATAAGAAATATTCTTGGGATGATCTTAAAAAGATTAAACAGAAAATTAAAGAATTGAAGATTATCATTTAAATTTATATGATTGAATTACATAAAAAATATATTTCTTGGTTTAAAAAAAAACTCTATGTTTCTGATTATAGCTTACTTTGGATTTCTTTTATAAAAGGAGTTTTGGTTGGATTATTAATTTATCACTTCTTAATCATTTAAATGAAAATAATAGCTGGTGTTGATGAGGTTGGAAGAGGAAGTCTAATAGGGCCCGTCTATGCTTCTGCAGTTATCTTAAATAAATCAATAAATAAAAAATTACTAAAAGATTCTAAGACTATTGTTAAAGATAAAAGAGAAATGTTATCTAATTATATAAAAAAAAATTCTATTTGGGCAATTGGAAAAGCCTCAGTTAAAGAAATAGATAAAATTAATATCTTGCAGGCAAGTTTACTTGCAATGAAAAGAGCTATTAAAAAACTTAAAAAAAAACCCACACATGTTTTAATTGATGGAAATAAAATTCCTGATTTAAGAAATTATAATTTAAAAGCAGTAATTAAAGGTGATCAAAAAATAGCTTCTATCTCTGCAGCATCAATAGTTGCCAAGGTTGCTAGAGATAAATTCATAACTACATTGGCAAAGAAAAACTTAGGCTATGGTTGGGATCAAAATTTTGGTTATGGGACAAAGCAACATTTAAAAGCTATTAAAAAAATTGGCATTAACAAGCACCATAGAAAAACTTTCTCTCCTATATCGAAATTCAAGACACACAATATCTAGTTACTTAATTTAAAGTCAGCACAAATAGAATCCAAATAATTCAATCTCAGGTTGACCCTAGAATCCATTTGGAGTCTAATTATTTTATACAAATGGAAACTGATTTTAAAAATAAAATTATTAACGGAGATAGTCTCGAAGAGTTAAAAAAAATTCCTAGTGAAACTTTTGATTTAATCTTTGCAGATCCACCATATAATTTACAGTTAAAAGGTGAATTAACTAGACCAGATAGATCCAAAGTAAGTGCAGTAAACGATAAGTGGGACCAATTCGATAATTTTAAAAAATATGATGAATTTACTTATGTGTGGTTAACTGAATGCAAAAGAATTTTAAAAAAAAATGGGGCTATCTGGGTCATAGGCAGTTATCACAATATTTTTAGAGTAGGTACGGCTATTCAAAATTTAGGATTCTGGATTTTAAATGATGTAATATGGAATAAAAATAATCCAATGCCTAATTTTAGAGGAACGAGATTTACGAATGCTCATGAAACATTAATTTGGGCATCAAAAAATGAAAAATCAAAATATACTTTTAATTATCAATCATTAAAATGTTTGAATGATGATCTGCAAATGAGGTCTAACTGGAATTTACCCATCTGCAATGGTTCTGAAAGGCTAAAAAAAAATGGCAAAAAAGTTCACTCAACTCAAAAGCCTGAATCTCTACTTCATAGAGTTTTGTTAGCGTCATCAAATAAAGATGATATGATTTTAGACCCCTTTTTAGGATCAGGAACCACAGCCACTGTAGCTAAAAAATTAGGTAGGAATTATTATGGTATAGAGAAAGAAAAGACTTATTTTAAAGCTGCTGAACAAAGATTAAAAAATACAAAACCTATTGAAAATAATTTCTTAGATACTCTAAAAAATAATAGATCTAAACCAAGAATACCTTTTGGTTCTCTAGTTGAGCTTGGCATAATTAAACCTGGTACAAATATTTTTGATAATAAGAAAAAAATTACTGCAAGAATTATGGCCGATGGAAGTATTAAGCATGAACAAACTGAAGGATCTATCCATAAAGTTGCAGCAACAATTTTAGGAGCTGAGAGTTGTAATGGCTGGACTTACTGGCATTGTGATATTAATGGAAGAATACATCCTATTGATTATCTAAGACAAAGATTAATTTCAAAAAATTAATTCTTATAAATTTTACCTAAATAGTTTTCTAAAAATTTCTTATTTTTTGTTAATATCTTAAGGCTGATATTTCTTAAAAAAATAACGATTGGGTTAGACAAATGAAAAGCAAATTGATTTAATTTTGATCTATTATTAATCATTTTTACTTTTGCAACTCTGTTATTATAGAAATTATTCTTATTATTTATAATATCATCAAACAGCTCTGAGCCACTTTCGATAGATTGAGAAGCTCCTTGTGCAAACGAAGGTGGAAAGGCAAAAAAAGCATCTCCAATTAAAAAGATGTTATTACCTGGTTTAAGGTAGCCTTTGCTAACGAAAACTGGAAAGTATTTGATATTACTAAGATTATCTAAAATATTTGCAGAAATTTTATTTTGTAATTTATCTTTAACAGTCTGAATGAAACCTTCGTTCTTAAAAAGACCATAATTATCAAGCTCATTTGCTGTTAATTTATATTTTAAAACTCCAATAAAATTAAAAGCTTCATTATCTTTATCTACTGGATAAATTACGTAATGAAAATTGTTACCCATAAATAAAGAAATATTGTTTTTATTTAAATTATTAAGTTTTTTTCTTGAAATATTCCCTCTAATTGCAATTGAGTCATTGTAAGTAGGTTTTGTTTCATTATTAGAAATTAAAGATTTACCTTTAGAAAATACACCATCAGAAATAATTAAATGATCACAAATTACTTTAATACTTTTATTAAAAGTTAAAATTATTTGATTATTATTTTTTTCAATTCTTTCAATATTGTGATTATACTTAATTATATTGTCCTCCAATTTGTCTTTTAAAAATTCAACTAATTTAGATCTTTTTAACGTTGTGTACTTACAATTTTCAGAATTAAACTCTGAAATATTAAGGTCACATATTTTTTTTTCTTGATTAATTTCATAAAAATCAATTTTTTCAGGGCTAAATCTATTTTTGCTTTCTAAAGTATTAAATCCAATTCTATTAAGAAGTCTAATGCTGTTTGTTGATAGTTGTATTCCATAGCCTTCATCTAGATTGATTGAAGTATTTTTTTCATAAATAGTTACCTGGTAATCAAGATTTTCTTTAAACAAGTTTGCAACGAATAAACCTGAAATGCCTGCTCCTATTATTGCAATTTTTTTCATTTATTGTTTTCCAGATATGTAACAATTTTTTTTGTAAAAGTTGGCAAAGTATAATTTTTTAATTTCTTAGGATCAATCCAATAAGAAAACGGAATTGGTTTGGTGATCTTATCATTTTTAATTTCAATATTCATATTCATATTTGACATTTTAAAATTTATATTTTGGTTAAAGTTTTTAGGTCTAATTAATTCCTGCATTGGAAAAATGTTAAAATTTTTTAAAAAATTAAAATTTCTATTTTTGACTAATAAATATTTATTATTTTTTTTATAAACTTTGAGTAAAAAGTATTTATCTTTGTTAATTTTTTTAATTTTATTTAAAACAAAATCTTGCTTAGCAAAGGATTTACAGTTTTTTGAGATTGGGCATTTTTCACATAGAGGATTTTTAGGTCTGCAGATTAGTGCACCTAATTCCATTAGTGCCTGAGCATAATCACTCGATCTACTTGAGGTTCCTAAAACTTTTTTGCTTTTAATCAAGTTATCTTTTTGTATTTGATTTTCTTTCTTTAAGTATAGATATCTTTTCAAAACTCTTTCAACATTGCCATCTAATGGAATAAAAGGTTTATTAAATGCAATAGCTAATATTGCGCTTGCAGTATAGTCTCCAATACCAGACAATGTTTTTAAATCTAAAAAATTATCAGGTAATTTTTTATTAAAATCTTTAATAATGACTTGAGCAGCTTTTTTTAAATTTCTAACTCTTGAATAATAACCAAGACCCTCCCAATACTTAATGAGTTTTCGATTTTCGAAACTAGCTAAAGTTTCTAGATCTGGAATATTTTTAATAAACCGATT
>Ga0209223_10001289_pt1 | contig 27676 bp, 18 predicted proteins | sample COG_06_FD_184750 | JGI IMG/M metagenome (GOLD analysis project Ga0209223, IMG submission 184750) | Pelagic Microbial community sample from North Sea - COGITO 998_met_06 (SPAdes) (version 2) | ecosystem: Environmental > Aquatic > Marine > Neritic zone/Coastal water | place: Helgoland, sampling...
ATTATCTGGATCACTTTCTGTGTCACTTTCTGTGTCACTTTCTGTGTCACTTTCTGGATCACTTGGTAACATATCAAAATCAATAGTGATTTTAGATGTGCCGGTTCCTATTTCACTTCTTTTACCACACATGATAGCTGCACTAACACCTTTTGTATTTTCTACTAATCCTTGCGCCCCTGCATCTAAAAAGTTATCTAATGTCTCTTCGAAACTAGATTTGCAACAAGGGCCAGCTTCATCATTCTTTAATGTATATCTTGTAATAGAAGCAATAATACCTGTGTGTGTCATTCTGTCAACGAGTAGTGATGTATGACAAAGATTAATACCAGATCCCATTACTTCTGTGAATTCTTCTATTAAAAATTGTCTTGCTGCTTCTATATCTAATATTTCGTAGATATCCCAGACATTATTTGAAATAGTTTTTGTATAATCAATGTTAGGTAAAGCTAATAATTTTTTAAAACTACTATACTGTTTTGAAATTTTCTTGCTATTAATTCCATTTGTTTCAACTAACCATTCTCCATCTTTTTTAGTATAAAAAACTTCGGTAATAGCAGGTATTCCACAAACATAAATATTTTCAAGAATCGATAGTACACATTCTTCTAAATAAATAGAAATTGCGTTATCTTCTTCTATAAACACAGCTCTGTCTTCTGGTAATGTTATTTGTTCTGTGTCTACATAAACATCTATTTGTCCTTGTTCTGGTGGTGAAAATACACAAAATAGGTCATCATATTCTTCTTCTATAAAATGAGCTAGTTGTTGTAATGATAATTTGTTATCATAAATCTTTTTTTTATCAACCTTGAAAGTTACACAGTCTTTAAACATAGAAAATCTATCAGAATATAGAATTTTAAATGAATCATACCAACTTTCAGATTTTTTATTAATTTGAACGTAAGATTTAACTATGATATCTTTGAATTTTAATCCAGTAATACTATTCCCCACTTCTTTTTTGATTTCTTGAATTGTCTTACATGATTTTTTGAAAAATATTGTGTTATTAACTATTTTTGGATTTTTTGTTGCGTCAATTAGTTCTCTAAATCTCGGAACACCAGTTGTCATAGTTTTATTTGAAGCTCCTGCTGAATGAAAAGTATCATGTAAATTTAGCCCATTCCACAATTGAAAGTTTCTCGTAGTCTCTACGGTTAGATCATAAACAAACTCTGTGCTTCCTTCTACGTATTCTACAGACTTCACTTCGTCAAAATACACATCACGGTCAAATGGAAACTTTTCTTGAGTTTTTCCATTAATATATCTGTAATCTTTCTTCAATGTAATATTTTGAAGTCTATATTGTTTGTTGTCTTCTGCGAGTATAAAATTTCTAGCAAAAATTTGAGCGTTACCATTACTAATTCTTAAGTTATATGTTCTTTTGATATTTTTACTTCCTACATTATTTTTCTTGACTTGCCAATTTCTTAATACTCCAACAATATTAAAATATGATAGTAGAAACGAAACACCCAAGATCAAGTCTTCAGAAGCAGATGAAACAATTACCGAACCATCGTTTTTGTCGACGCTCCCATCACCAGAAAAGTATCCATCAATTAATCCTCTGATGAATTCTTTTGGCGCTGTATAAGCAAAGTCTGGAATTTTCTTATTAGCTGAGCCAGTATCACAAATCTTCTTGAACAATCTTGCTAAAAGAACAGAATGAATTTTCAAATCATTGCTAATACCTTTTCTTACATTTTTACCCTCTGATGTAACAAGATGATAAGTAACACCGTATCTATCGCAAAAATTGGTAATACGTTTCCGAATTTTTTCATCATTGTTTCTTATACCTACAAATGTAAGCGTCGACCATCCCTCTGCAAGATAAAGTCCTACAAAGAACCCAAAATCATCATCTAGAGGAATTTGGTCTGGAATATTTGATACAATTTTACCAGATAGTAAGTATATGAAACCTTCTTCACAATTTTCAAAGAATATTTTTCTTTTACCTAATATTGAGTCGTATCTATTGTAAGGTATAGTATATTCTTTTCCATTTAGTTCTTTGAATTTTTCATTTGTCCTTGATTGTAATCCTCCGTGTTTTTGTTGGTATTTGATAGCTTTGTTAATTTCTGTTGTATATATATATTCTGATTTAGGAAAAATGGTTTCCATGTAAAAACACTGTGTTGTTTCTGGAGCTTTTAAGGAAGATGTTGTTGGTAGAATATCCCCTACTTTAATGTCAGAACCAAGTGTATCTTCGAATTCTGTACCGTTCCAAACTAGGAATGATTTAGATTGTGTTGCTGTAACAATTCTTCCACTATTAGTTAAAATCTTAACTAATTTACCTACGGGAAGATGTTTAGTAATTGCTTCAATTTTATACCAATTCATTTTACCGTCTTTATCAGTTGAAGGTATCATAAATCCATTTGGTAAACTTAAGTATTCAGTTCTGTTTTCTTGAATGTGTATTATATCTTTAGTATTTTTATCTAATAAGTTATCAATCATTTTACCGATTGGTTCTACAAATGTTTTGTTTTCTTCTGTATATAATATCTTATCATTCCAATCTATGCTGTTAAGCGTGGTTTGTGTTTGCATTTCACCAATGCTTTGAGCACAAACAATACCGACACTTTCTCCTGCTTGTATTTTTGTTGTTCTATATTGTTTAATCATTTCTTTTTTAAGGCTTGGAATTATTTCAGGATATACTAATTGTTTTTCTAGTTGTATTATTAAATCTTTTTTGATTTTATTCATCACAGCTTCAGCTGTAATTTGGGGGATATTTTTTTGAGGTTGTATAAAATCTAAAATAGAATTAATTTCTTCTTTTGTGAGTTTACGTGCCATTCTTAATAATAAAGAAGAATATATTTTTTATATCTCAATTTTAAAATTAATTAAAGATATATTTTTTAAGAATAAAATGGCTCTTTACAAAACATTTAAATCTATGAATGGTGGTGAAAATAAAGAAGAAAATAATTATCAAGTTCTTAACATTAACACAACACAAGAACGATTAAATCATATAGGATCTCATAAAATAATAGTTATTAATTATCACACTGATTGGTGCGGACCTTGTAAATCAAGTGCCGGTGAATATGCAAAATTGGCACAGAAGTATTCAAAACCTGGATTTTGTATGTTATTAAAAGAAAATGCTGAAATAGCTGAAAATTTACCATCGGCTGTTACTGGTGTTCCTTGTTTTCATTTTTATTTAAATGGGCAACATATCCCAGATGCTACTGTGACAGGGGCTGATATACCAACAGTTGAGCAAAATATTAATAATTTTCTAAACATGTAATTTTATTATTAAAACATTATAAATATATACTAAATGTCTCAATCGTATATCATCATAAAATATTTTTAAATACTTAAAAATATTTTTAATACTGTTTCAATATCAATTATTTATAATAATTTTCATTATAATACAAATAATGAACTGTTAAATGTATTTGGTTTCTTTGATATTAAAGAAACCAAATACATTTTCACTTCGTATGGTTATATACAAAAACCCACAAGACTCCTTATATTTATCATAAAGTTGTTCAACAGTATCATTTTGAGATGGTATTACAGAATCTATAAAACAAAAAATACCTTTTTGTGGAGAAATTTGTCCTCTTTTTTTAACAATTTTTATTAATTGAGACATAATTATATTTTTTGGTACTAGATATTTATTCTTTTCTAATTTTTCCAATGTATCACAATCTGGATAATTCTCTATAATAATGGGTATTCTATCTGGGTATTTATCTAAAATTCTATTAGCTTCATCTCTTCTTTTTACAAATGTATTATTCTTCTTAAATTCACTCATTTATCTATAAAGTAAAAAATATTTTTTTACTTTATAGATAAATATATGGAACAAATTAATTTTAATTTACATCAATATGATGTTAAACCGCTACGTTAGTCTTGTATAAAGTTATTCAAAATAAGTATTTTACAGATCTTTACCCATGTGTAGCTCAAAGAGAAAAATGTGTAGCTCAAATAACTCATTAAAACTCTTAATTGCTATATTTCTACCACCATTAACATCTCTATCAATTATAGCATTACAATCTTTACATTGTAATATGTCGTTACTATCAACATTGTTTAAACAACCACAAACACCACAGGTATTAGAAATAAATTCCTCAGTGCAGATGTCTAAAGTACAACTCATTAGTTTACATTTACTCCTAAGTCGTTCTTTAAACAAAAAATATAGATAAATAAATTTTATATTTGTATATAATAAATGGGAAATTTATGTGTTAAAAGAGAAATTAAACAAATTAATGTACCTAAAAATAAATCACAGTTAGATTTACAAATTGATGTACTTAAAAATAAATCACAAACTCGTAAACCGTGTGATAGTAATTGTTGTAAAAAATATGATCATGGAAAAAATTGAATACTTGTTTGAACTCAGACGAATTTACATTTTTATTATGATATTTTTTAAAGTACTTTAAAAAATATACATTTCAAATTCTATTTTGATTTAAGACAACTTAATTCTTTAGTATTATGTTTATTAACATCGTTATACTGTTGACCCATTTGGTTGTGGACAAGTTTTTTCACCGACTTTGAAGGTTTTTTTCGTATTGTCATATTTAATCCATTTTTTTGTTACCAAGTCACAACCAAGATGTTCTATTGTAGAATCGGGTGGAGGAAGGGATGATTTCGGTAACCCTCCGACATCACATGTTTTCTCATTACAGTTCGAAAAGCCTCCATAACACTTATTTTCGGCTTCGATATAACTAAAGCCAGGAGCACAACAACCTTTAGGGTTAGGGTTAAGGTCAGAGTTTTCAATCCCCGCAATTGACGAGTTTTCTTGACATGAAGCTCTTATACATTCTTCGTAGGTTGTGTGTGAACCATCTGTCATTGAGGGTTTACAACTTGTATGAAGACCGGTCTTGTCAATTTCCCACCCAGTAGCACAATGAGATTTACTTTCCCATCTTAGACATTTATGTGTTTGAGTATCCATACCTACACAAACTTGTCCCGTAAAAATATTATTTTCGTCTTTACAACAAGATTCTGGATTTTGTAAAGGACAAAGTCCTCCTTTATTTCCCACTTCTACACCAAATATTTTCTTATGACTATATAAAATACCTTGGTCAACTCGGTCAGCGGAGCAGTTATATTCTGCGGAACATTTATCACCCGCTTTTTTAAATTCTTTAGAATCAATCCTTTTAACTCCAACATCATTTAAGACTGCATCACAAACATCAGAACTACAAATCTCTTTCTTTTTAGCTTCACATTTGCCATTATTAAAATTACAAAATGTGGCATAGTTTCCTTTTCGGCATTCTGCTTCATTAGCAACTCCACACCTATCCACTGCTTCAACATCAATTGTTTTTGTGGCATTGCTTAGACTAGTAATAAATATACCATCCCCCGTGTCAGATTTACAAGTAGTAATTACTTCTAATTCAGGATTTTCGTTGGAAAACTTGTTTGAAAATGATTTTCTTTCAATGTTTTGAGGAACAATATTTGGTGATGAGAGTAGACATGATTTAGACACACATACCGATGTACAATCAGCTTTATTTTTATCGCACGTTTTTTTACTACTGTCAGATAGAGTGAAATTAGATAGATCTGTATCTGGGGGTATTTCAATACATTTATAAAAATCTTGATCGCAAAAGTCTTTTCCACAAGGAATTTTGCATTTACCATCGTTACATTCTAGACCATCCGAACAACAAGATGAAACCTCACCATTCGTACAGCATTGACCTGGATTGTCGCAACACAAGTTACCACATAAATTAGCACCACAGCATGACTGAACACCATTTTTCAGTCCGCATTTTTCACCATTCTTGCAACAAATTCCGTCACACATTTCGTTAGGACATTTTGTACAAGTCTGAATACCATTCGTTGTGGTACAAATTTCGTTTTCTGGACAACACGTAATATTAATTGGAGATTCCCAATTAGTTGTAAGTGGTTTCGTTGTACTAACACATGCAACTGCTGATGTATTCCAGCTTCCATCATCACAATAAAGATCAATTTCGGTTTTATCAGTAGTAACTTTGGTTGTGTCCTTATTTATTTGAATATTATATTTATCATCACAAGTTACTTGTAATGTATCACCTTGAACATATGTAGAATTTTTATTTTTTTCAAATGTACCATTTTTAAATTGAGTACTTACGGGATAAACACAAGATTTACCTGTTTTATTCTTTGGAGGAGGAGCATATTCTATATAATTAGGATTAGCCAGTTTACAATATTTATATGTTGGACATAATTCACTATTAACGCACTCACTACCATTCTCGGGGTCGGAACAAGCACACCCACACCTCAATTCAGGTTTACAGTCGCCCATACATTCATCTGTGCAATTTGGTGATGTTTTGTCATTTATAATTTTATTATCGTCACATACAGGAACACAATCTCCTTTTTCGTTTAGTTTTTGGGAATCGGTACAAGAAATAGGATCAACAGTTTTTGGTATTTTAGTTATCAAATTTTTTGCAATTCTGAATATACCATATGACAGAATTCCATATACAATTAATAGTAAAGACATTTTTAATATTTTGTTCATTTTTATTAAATACTAAAAATATATATTTTGCATCTAATAAAATTAAATTTTAAATAAATAATAATTTAAAATATAAATGGAAAACTCAAATATAACAGTATATGATAATGGTTTTGGATTGGTAGAAAATAGCCAACCCACTTCATTAATTGGTTTTAGAGACCATATTAATAAAAGACAAGAATTAATAGAACAATTATGTAATTCACTAAAAGTAAATATTAATAAAACACTAGATGATTATTGTGAGGAACTTAGATCTTGTATTGAAGACAAAAGAAGTTATATGTCAGTGGCTTATTGGTGGGGTAGTGTAGCTACCAGTGAACAAGAAATATTACAAATGATAGATAAAAACGAAGAAATACCTCAGGAAGCTGTTGATTCACTTATACAAAGCTTTAATGACAGATGCTCTTCTAAAATACCATATTTAGATAGAGCTATCTCAGCATTATCTATGTTAAGCCCTGATACAGAAGTATCAAAATACAAAGAAATGCTGGATACTATTAAAGAAAAAGATCGTTTAATAGTTGATAATTTATCTCAAGCAGCTACATGGAATAATGTTTATGTTATTTAATAATGATACAAGTTTTAATGATCAGTTATAAGTTATTATTTTAAAATAATAAGTTATTATATATGTTGTTTGATAATATCATATACTTTTACAATAAAGAAATTAAATTCTGGGGGGTCTGGTATAGTATTAAGGGCGTAAATGCAAAATGGATATAACCATTTTATAACATTTTTATCAATTTGTTTAATTTTTCTTTTCATTTTTCGTGTTGGGTTCTCACATATTTCTAATAAAAGTTTAAAATCTTGTTCTGTTCCAACATTTTTCTTTTTCTTAATTAATGTATATATAGGTTTATCGTCATCACTATCACTACTTGAATCACTTATGACAAGTTTTGGTTTTGTAAAAGGTTTTGGTTTAGTAACAGGTTTTGTTTTTGTAACAGATTTTGGTTTTACAACAGGATTTGGTTTTACAACAGGATTCGAAGATTCTGTTTCTGGTTGTAAAATATTTTCTATAAGTAATGGCGATGAATCCCAATTCCAAGTTTCATTAACAGATTCTATAGCCCATATAAATTCAGCATTTTTTACAGCTCCACCATCTTCAGAATCATCTTCTGTTTTAGCTTTAACAAATTTAATTTGAGGAATTAAATATAAATCATCCAGTGTGTTTACTGTTTTAGTTCTACCATCAAAATTATCATCCCAATCAATAGAGTTTTGTTTAGCCCACGAAACAACTATTCTAGGGTCAATATAGTTTTTTAATGAAGTAGTAATACTTACTTCCCAAAGTTGTTTATTATGTTTATAAATTTCTTCTTTTTGTTTGATTAATTTTTTATCAACAGGTTTTTTCTTCTTTAACAATTCAATTTCTTCTTTCATACCATTTAACTTCTCTTCTTGTCTGTCAGTTGCTTTTTTCTTATGATTTAATGCTAACGCAACACTTAAATTACATCCATCAAATTTGTTTTTAGTTTCTTTTTTATCATCACCTTGGTTTATTTTTAAGTTAGGTGTTTCTAAACAATCAAACATAATACCTGACGCTAGTCTTGTTCTGAAAACTTTAGCACTAAATAATTTGTCTATAGAATGAAGGTAATTATTAACTTTATCTAGGTCTATTAAATTAAAAATTTTCTCCGATGGAGATTTTCCCGCAATAAAATTTTGTATAAGTTTAGAGATAAAGATAGGTACATCTATTTTTTCGTCAAATTCTATTCCACTTTTACCTTTAAAATTTAAATGAATAGAGTCAGATGTAATTTCTTTAATATTACCTATCTGTAATGTTGTAACACCTATTCCATCTTCTTCTTTATCAGAATCTTTATCTTCGTCACTACCTCCCCTAAAACCATAACGATCTAATAGATAAACAACTACTCCAATTTGTTGTTTTTCTTTATTTGTTGATTGTAATAATTTTTCATAATCAGACCTTACAGTTTGTATATTTTTATTTAATTTTCTTGCTTTTTCAAATTTAAATAGTTTGTCTTTTGATGATATCAAACTTTGATCCCCAAAAGTAATTTCACCATCACTTAAAACTTTTACAACCCCATTTCTAAGAAAAATTGGTTTATACCAAACAACTATTTTAACAGTTGGATCACATATTACAGCCCCCCAACATCTACCAGGTGGAGGTTGGGGGATATTACCACCACATATATTCAAAACACAATCTTCTGGTTCAACTCTTGCTGTAATTTGACCAGGTGAATATAGTTTTGATTTAGCTCCTGTAAATAATCTTAATAACATTGGGGTAACTTTTCCTAGGGGTTCTCTTCTACCATCAACAAAGGCATATCCTCTGTTATGTTTCTTTTCTTCTCTATCTATTAAATCTTGTTTTCTGAGAGCAATTTTATCTGGTGAATCTCCTTTTTTGAATTCACGATCTTCAACTTTTTTTTCAGCTATTAAATCTATTTGTCTAACAAACTCATTAAAATCTGTTTTGTCATAAAGTTTAAATATTTTTCTTAACTTTACACTCATATAGTAATATTCTTGATAATCAGTTTGTTTAATAGTAATAAAATCTAGATAACTTTTAGCCCAGCAAAATTTATTTTTAAGTTTACCATCGCATGATTTACATGGTTGTCTTATAACTCTTTTACAATATTTGCCTTTCGTAAATTCTGCCCAAAAATTATCAATAAATTTTCTTTTTTGGGCATCTGTTTTTTTTGTTTTACCAGTGGCTTTATCAGAAAAGTATCCTTTATCACCATTTTCTTTCATATGTAATTGTTTTGCAAATAAAGATGCTATTTCATATTCAGTTTCATCTAATTGATACCCTTTCTTTTTCCCATCTGGTCCTGTATAATACAACATTGCTCGTCTAAGTATTCCATTTCCATCGTAATTAAACAATAAGTCATCATAAGGATATTTATCATCAAAAAATGATCCTTTTGTAGTAAGAGTATTAAATCTGTTTTTTTTCTTTTTTGAATTATCATCACCACCAAATTGGTCTATTACTTCATGTAATTTTTTTGCTTCAATAGTTGAAAATTGTTCTGGTTGTCCTAGAACAATATTTTTTCCATTTTCCAATGTTATAGATAAACTTCCAAATGGCATAGCTTTTATTTCTTTATTTATACGATCAACATGTTCCTTATATTTTTTTGATAATTTTGAAATTATACATATTTCAATTTTATCTATTCTATTGGAAAAGAATGCTGTTATGGGTAATTTTGAAAGATCTTCTATTTTACCAAAACCAATGTATAGATTTTCTACATAATTTTTTAATTGTGGTAAAGCAGATTCTAATTCTTGGTGGGTAACATTACTATCTGGTAATATATCAAAACAATTTATTTCAGTCATATATTTATTTATTATTAAATATACTAATTTAAATTTTTTAAAGTAAATACTTTAAAAAAATAATATCATTTTTCATCATAATACATATAAATTACTTGAATTAAATCACAATTTTCAATATGAGAAATCTGCTTATCAATCTGTATTTTTAAGTCAGTTAATCTTGTAGAAATCATTGGATTTTTATTTTTACCATCTTTATTTATATATTTGTCAGGATTAAACCTAATAAATATCCATTTTCCTGAATAAGCCATAAACAAGTCGTTATATCTATTTTTAAATCAATTCTAGACAATATTTACCATTCTTCTTCTTCATCATCAACTTTATCCCATTCAGAACCGTTAAAACTACTAATTTGATAGTCATTTGACCTTTTTTCGAAAAAATTTGTTTTACTGTTCATGTTAATCCGAGTCATAAAATCGAAAGGATTTTCGCTATTATATATTTCTTTTCCGTTGAATTTAACCATCAGTCTATCAGCAACAAATTCAATATACTGTTTCATCAATCTAGAATTCATCCCGATTAAATCACATTTTAGTGATTCACATATAAATTCTTTCTCAATATCGACAGCTTCCATAATTATCTCTCTAATGATTTCTAAGTCTAATTTATTGTTTAGATGCTCGTGTAAAAGTATTGCAAAATCTGTATGAAGACCCTCGTCGCGAGCAATCAGTTCATTTGAACCACCTAATGCTTTGGTCATTACACCTCTATCTTTCAGCCAAAAGATAGCACAAAACGAACCACTGAAGAATATACCTTCTATACAAGCGAATGCCACTAATCTTTGTTCAAAAGGTGCTGTCTTTGGATCCATCCATTTCATAGCCCAATCTGCTTTATTTTTAACACAAGGAATAGTATCAATTGAATTAAATAGTTTTTCTTTTTTAGTTTCGTCAGTTACCAAAGTATCTAATAAATTAGCATAGGTCAAAGCGTGTACATTTTCAATTAAAGCTTGAAAACTATAGAAATTTCTTGCTTCAGGAGCTGTAACTTCTGTAGCAAAATTTGACATAATATTTTCTAGAACAATACCGTCTGATCCAGAAAAAAATGCTAATATCATTTCAATAAAATATTGTTCGTCGTCGGAAAGTTTTTTCCAATCTTTTAAATCAGCGGCATAATCAATTTCTTGATGATTCCAGAAGAGCGCTTGGTGTTCTAAATATGCTTGTTGTAATTCTGGGTATTTTAATGGTAATTGAATGAATCTGTTGTTAGTTTTTTCTAATAGAGGCTCGTGGAGTCTTTCTGATGATTTAATTTTTTGAGTTGCAAATGACATTTTTATATTTAAAATATTTTATTTAAATATAAAAATCAATTTTTATTTAAAATCATGTTTTTAATTTTGAATATATCTTATCATAATAATCTAATATTTTATAAGAATTTATCTTGTTATTTTTTGGAAATATTATATCAAATGGGTGGATACTATTGTTTAATGATATATTATTATGTTTTTCGTCTAATATACCTCTTGAATATATACCTTTTATGTTATAATTATTATCTAAAAATAATTTCGATAAACCAATTTCATATTTTAAAATTGTATCTCTCATATTTAAAATATTTTTATATGGTAACATTTTATTTAATAAAATTAAATCTAAACCAATTATATCCGTGACCCAAAACATACTTTGTATATGTTTACTATATTCATAATTAATAGTTGTACCAACAAGTTTTGTTTTATTATCAATATATTGTGTAAAATAGTTCATCCAGTGATTATTTGTATTATAATGCCAAAGAGGTAAATAAGGTCCCTTTACACTGCTGTTCATAAAGGTAAAATATTCATATTTTTTATAATCAATAGAGACTAATCCATGGTACCATGCCTCGAAGTCATAACCTGTATTTTGTCTTTTTATTATTTTAACATTTTCTGGAACGAAAAAAGGAATTTCTGAACCATTTGATACTAAAATCATATCAAATTCTTGTATTTTACCGTGATCTATTAAAAATTTTAAATTATCTATTTCCCGGACAGAATTTTTTTTCACATGATAGGCATATATTAATAAGTTCTTATTTGTTTTAATAACAGTATTAAAATTAGATTTTTTATCTGAATATTGTGTATAATGTTCAAATGAATAATCTGTATAAACAAATACTAAAATAAAAATAATTATAAATGTAATTACTAATAATATTGATATTTTCATTCTTTATAATAAAATATTATAAAATATTTTATTATATTTTTACTTTAAAGTAATTTTAATTATAAATATTACACAAACAATACCTGTACACAGTATAAATTTAGTATTTATATATTTACTTAAATCTTTTTTACTCATAATATTTTTTAAATCATCTTCTGATATACAACTTCCCATTTATTATAAAAAATCAACATTTTAAATATTATTTTAATCAAGCAGAGCAACTATCACAAATTGAATCTTCTTTTAGTGATTTTTCGACAGAAGCACTCATTCCAAGTCGTTGAGCATTGCTGGCTGGTAATTGTCGTACATAATAACTACCGGTTTTAAGTCCCAACGACCAACTTAACATATGAGCTTTATATAAAGCCCCAAATGTAGGTTTTGAAAACCATATATTTAATGATTGTGATTGACAAATAAAAGGCCCACGTTCGGCTGATAATTCGATGTATTTTTTTTGTGAGATTTCCCAGACTGTCTTAAACACATTTTTGAAATCTTGTGGTAATTCTGTAATATTTTGTACTGATCCTCTGTGGTAAATCATTTTATTTTCAAAATCTTTATTCCACAAACCGATATTTTCTAGTAATTTCATTAAAATATTGTTAATCATTGTAAATTCACCAGCAATAGTACTTCTTGTATAAATATTGCTTGTAAATGGTTCAAAACATTCATTATTACCTAGAATTTGTGCAGAAGAAGCTGTTGGCATTAAAGCCGTTAATAAACTATTTCTCGCTCCGTATTTAAGTACTCTATCCCTTAACCCCCCCCACTCCCATAATCCAGATAGATCATTATCTTCTAAACCCCATAAATTAAACTGAAATTGTCCTTTCGATAAAAGAGAACCTTCAAATGAAGCATATGGACCATCCTGTTGAGCTAAATCAACACTTGCTTTCATACAGCCATAATAAATAGTCTCAAATATTTCTTTATTAATTTTTTTTGCTAGATCGGAATCAAATGGAACTAGCATTTCAGCAAACATATCAGCTAATCCTTGTACACCAATTCCAATTGGTCTATGTTCAAAGTTTGATTTTTTAGCTCCTTCTAGAGGGTAAAAATTACGGTCAATTATTTTGTTAAGGTTATATGTTAAATCTTCAGCAATTTCTTTTAGTTGATTGTAATCGATAACAGGTCTTAAGTATTCCCACGTACTCCAAAAACCTCCTAAGAATTTAAATTCATTATCATCTACTTTTCCGAATACCTGTGGAACAGTCTTGTAATTAATATCACCATATTTTTCCTGTATTTCTTGTATTTTGTCACTATTAAATTTATTTTCTTTGACAAGCTCGGTATAGTAAATTCCTCGAGAAGTTAAAAAGTATTTTAACAATTTACAGTAAAAACAATTAGTTTTTGATATAACTATTATTTCCGACAATACATTTTTTGGATTTTTAAGAATTGATTTTAAACTAATTGACGCTAGATTACATACGGATGGATTTTTATCATCACTATACTGTATTATTTCAGCACATAAGTTACTAGACTTGATAACACCTATGTTATTTTGATTTGATTTTTTATTAGACGCATCTTTATAACACATATATGGTACACCAGACTCAATTTGGCATGTTACTATATTTTCCCAAAGTTTTCGTGCTGGGGTTTGTGATTTATATTTTCCTTCTTTTTCATATTTTTCATATAATGTAACAAATTCATCTCCGTAACAATCACTTAAACCTTTACATTCATCAGGGCACATTAAAGACCACATTTTATCCGCTTGAACTCTTTCCATAAAAAGATCCGGTACCCACAATGCGTAAAACAAATCTCGTGCTCTTTCTTCTTCAACACCTTGAGCACGTTTTGCGTGTAGAAATTTAATAATGTCTGCGTGCCAAGGTTCTAGGTACATAGCAAAGGAGCCATTACGTTTACCACTCTGATTTATATACCTAGCAGTGCTATCATAAACTTTTAACATTGGCATAATTCCATCACTTCGTCCTCCTGTTTTCCTTATATATGAACCTTCTGAACGAATGTTATGTATATGAACACCAATCCCACCGGCCCATTTTGAAATCTTAGCACAATCAGTAATGGTACCATAAATACCTTCGACAGAATCTTCAGTGCCAATCAAAAAGCAGGATGCTAATTGTGGTCTTGGAGTACCGGCGTGAAACAATGTGGGAGTTGCATGCATGTATTTTTGCAAAGATAGGCCGTCGTATGTTCTTTTAATCCTATCAAAATCAGGTTCTGAATTCATTCCATGAATTCCCAAAGCAACTCTCATAAATAGATGTTGAGGTCGTTCAATATATTGACCATTTGATTTTATAAGATATGCTTTCTTCAACGTACAAATCCCAAAATAATCAATCAAATAATCTCTTTCGTGGTGAATAATATCTTCAATAATATTTCCATGTTTATCAACAAATTCTTCTATTTCTTCAGAAACTAATGGGGCAATCTCACCACAAGGATCTTTATTATTTCTTAATATTTTGATCACTTCTTTAAAACTCGATGAAGTTGTCTTATGATGATTACTAATGGCTAATCTTGATGCTAATTTACCATATTTCTGTCCTTCGTGAACTTTACTCATAATAATTTGACAAGCTAATTCATCAATTTGTGCTGTGCTAATACCAGAAATTATTCTTTGAACTAAAAGCTTCGTGATTGCTATAGCATCAATATCATAAATATTTGCTTCATCCATAAGAATATTAATCCTTGCTGTGATTTTATCAAACAACATAGTTTGTTTATCTCCATTTCTTTTTACGACGAACATTTTTATATTATTTAAAATTAAATAATATTTTAAATCAAATTTATTTTAACATTCATTTTTTTAAGTGAAATTGTTTATAAACAATTTTAATTATTTCAATATGATATTTTATAATGATTTTTATTAATAAAAATCATTATAATATTTATTCAATTTCAGAAATTGAAAATACTTCATTATTTAAATCACGAATTAGATAAGGATTATTAATTGTAATAATATTAGTTTTTTGTTTATATCTAAGATAACATTTAAGAACATTTTCAGATCCCCAAAAATTATGATGGGCAATACCATTTTGAATATTATGAGCTAAATTTACAGCTGGAATACCATCGAAAATCATTGATTCATCTCTATTTTTTAAAACAAAACTGTAAATATATTTACCTACGTCAGTTATATTTTCGCAACCAAAAATTTCTGAAGGGAAAACATACTTATTCTCATACCACACAGGATGCCACGGAGTAATAATACAACCATTAGGTATTTTTATCATTTTTGTGTTAAACTTGGTTTTTAATTTTATAATATATTCAATTTTTCCTGTTTTTATTAGTCCTTGATTCAATACTAATACTTCATCTCCGGGTTCAAGATCTTTACAATATTTAAAATCATCACTATAAATTCCACTCTTAGATGAATACGATTTTTGTTTAAGTGATACTTTTGAATCTTCATGTAAACAACCTATACTATGTCCATAACTTTGAAGAGAAATAGTTGGTGTAATTACTTGGTTATTTGACAGATCACGTATTGGATAACAAGGATCTTGAATTGGTACTTTATTATAAATATTTTCAACATCTTCTCTGATATTTTCCCATTCAGTTGGGTATAAATCTATATAAATACTCACACTTTTATCAACAAAATTATGGCATTCAAATCTTTGATGAGCACTTTGTAATGAATATAAGTAATGTTTACCCCAAGTATTAAAATATTCTTGTGTACATGACATTTCAACTTCATCCAAGAATTCTTTTACAATTTGAGGGATTGTTTTGGAATTTACTTCTATATCTAAACTGATATCAGGTTGTTTTTCAAGAATTATTGTCAAATCTACTTTCATATTTAGAAGTTGTATTTTAGTTTGTTCTAAATTTTTTGTATTACAATAATGAATAAGATGTTCAATTCCATTTACGAATATTTTAGAAATATTTTCCTGATCTTTATTTGGATGAATATTTCTTGGTGCTTTTATATTAGTAATAGTATGAATAAAAGTACTTGCTGCCATTCCAATATCAGAAACAAATACATTAGTACCCCCGAAATAAGTTGACAATTCTGATAGAAATTTAGAGTTTGCTTGATTTCCGATACTAAAAGTATAAAGTTCAAATTCAACAGTACCATTTGTTGTATTATAATTTGTAAGTTTAGTAATAAAATCTTCTACTTTTACATCTGATGGAATACCATCTGTTAGTAATATTATTATATTTTTTGTACAATTATTTTCACATGATTTTATATTTTCTATAGCTGAACATAAAGCCATATACATTGAGGTTGTTCCACTAGGGGAAAATATATTATTTGGTATAATAATTTCCATAACATTAGAAATTGTATCTTCTGAATCTATTTTTATATTCGAACAAATCTTTTTAATAGATGAACTAAAACTTATTAGACTTATACTATCATTTTTTTGTAAGCTTTTAACAAAAGACATCATAAGAATTTTACCAAGGTCTAACATACAGTAATCTTTCATTTCTTCTTCTTGGGAAATCCTCATTCCCATACTTCCAGAAGTGTCTATAATCATGTTGTAATTTGTAGTCATTTTTTTATAATTTTTTTAAAAAAATTTTATTATTTTCAATTTTTTTTTACTGTTATTAAAAATTATTTTAAAATTGTCATAGCCCCAATTCAAAAATCCGAGTGTTATACGTTGACAAGATTATGTGTGTTAGTAATGTTTGTGTATCCTAGTAATCAAGTTTACAAGAACCTAAATAAATGGTAGTATAGACAGAGTGAATCAAAGAATAGACGAAATAAATATAGTTCACCTAGGTATATTATCTAACCATGATAAAGTAAAAAGGCTACAACAATCTTAGATAAACAAATAAAAATATAATATTAAAAAATCTATTTATTCTTTTTCTTTTTCTTTGTAACTTTCATAAATTTCTTTTCTTGAAAAATCATTCTTTAATTCTTTCCACATTTCACTAATTTTTTGGCGTACTTCTTTATTAGAAGTACTTTCTGGTAAACTTAATTGAACAGATTCTTTTTTATCTTGATAAAAAAACATATATGCAGTTCTTTTCGTACTAGATGTGTTTTTTTTCATTTCTTTTTTAGGGAACTTTTTATAATATATTATCATTTCTTTATCATAACGTTTTTTGTCATTTTCACCATTAATTTTATATTCTTTAATTTTATTTAAACTATCTTCATCGGTTGAATTCTTGAGAATATTCCATCTTTTAGCTAATTCTTTAGTAATGTCAGTAGCTTTAGGTACTGGACCTAATTCATTTCTAACATTTTTTCTGTTACCACTACAAAAAAATAAGTAAGCTGAAGTATTTTTCTTTGGTTTATTACTATCTGTGGGTTTTTTTGTTAAATCTGCCATTTTTATATCATTTTTAATTTCATTCGAATTCCATAATTGTAAAGAATAGTTAATATCTAAGCCATTCTCAATAGATTTATGTAAAAAATCTCTAACATAAGAATGAACTTTATCATAATTTATCTTTGACATGAAACAACGTGTTTTTATAATAAAAAATATTTTTTTAAACTACAATAGAAAAAAAGTAATTTTAAAGATAAATGAGTTGTACGAATACAAAACAATATGTAGATAAACAAATTAGGTCAGATGGACTTTATTAGGGTAAGATATTTGTCAAAAATTTAATTATATAATTAAATTTTTTAATACTATTATAGTATTAAAAACTTAATATATTGAAATTCTAGATATCCTATGAACTATACAATTTTTATTTAAATCTTTTCCTATATCTCTAACTAAACCTCTTACATATGTACCCGAAGAACCAGAAACTTGACAACTAATTACTTGGTAATTGTTATTTTTTTTATTTGAATAAAATTCTAAAGCTTCTTTTTTACCAAAATTATCGTTTATGTCTGATACTTTATTTATATCAGACATAAATTCATCAAAGAGATCATTGTCATTAATTATTTTTGATTCTAATACTTTAAAATTACTTACATTAATAAATTTATAAGGTAAATCATAATCTGTTGTTATAATTTTATTTTTAAATGCTTCCCACAGTGGAATTTTTTTATGAAAACCAACATCTATAGCATAACTAGAACATAATGGATAATTTTGTTTAATTTTACCATTATATTTTTTAGATATTAATTCGGTTAATTCATCCAAATTAATATACTCTTTGTATAATTTTATATTATCATTTAATGGATCGTGGCTATCAGTAGATATTCCAACAATAATATTAAATTTATATGTTTTTGAAGTAGACTGAAACTTATTTTGTAGTTTACAGTCTTCTTCTGTTAATACAATCATTAATCCACTTGCCATTGGGTCAAGTCTTCCGCAATATGACGCTTTTTTAACACCATTATCTTGTTTATACTTATCTATTAATTCTTTTGGTGTTTCTCCTATATTTTTATTTAAATAAACAATTGGCATTTTATATAAATATAGATATATTTAAATAAAAATCTACAACTCAATACTTTTCCATAATTTATAATAATTTTCTAATTTCCATTCTCCACCCATATTATATTCAAATATTTTTAGACGCTCTAGTTCTTTTTTTGAACTACCCAAAGGTAAAGAGATTGTTTTATTTCTTCTAAATGCTTTTTCCCAAAATTCTTTTGGGTAATAATTACTACATAATATACGCCAAATATCATCATTTATTTTACTAAATTCTTTACAACTTAACATCATGTTAGATGTATCTTTTAGTAACAAATATTTATAAATTGTCAAAAATATATCATATGTAATTTTATTCAAACATACTCCATTATTCATTTTTTCTATCTTAAGAATTCAATCTTTTCTTTTTTCATTTTTAAAATTATTTACAAACTTATTATATCTAAGAAAGATTATTATTTAATTTTATCAATAGTAACAGTGAGTAAGTTTTCTAATTCAGAAATTCTTTTATTTTTATTTATTTCCAATATTTCTTTTTGTTTATTTGTTCTATTTAATTCTTGTTGAGTGATATTTAATTTTTCTTTTATATTATTAAAATCTTTTTGAAGTTCATTTAAGCTATTTTCAAGATTACTTATTTCTTCTTTTCTTTGTCTTAACGTAGTTAAACAGTTATCACGTATTTTCTTCAAATTTTCTTCTGCTAACTTATTATCAGATGGCTCTTCCATTTTTTTCCTTAGATATTCTTTTTCTATTTCAATTTGGGCATGTTCATCATTAAGTTCTTGTCTTATCTTTACAGATTTATCTTCTAGTTTATTATATTTAATTTGTAAATCTGTTGAAAATAGTTTAAGTTGCTCTAATAATTCAGTGCTATTTTTGTAATCTATTCTTAATTTCTCTAACTCTATTTGTTCCGGACTAGATAAACGCGTAACTTTATTAAAGTTTTCTAGATAGTTATTTTTATTGTTTGTAATTAATTTATTAAGGTTTACTATTTCAGTTTCTAAATCTTTAATTTTTTGTTCATAGTTTTGTCTTAGTTGTTCATTGTTAATATTAGCTTCCTTAGTTTGTTGTTTAATTTTAGTAGATATATCTTGATTATCTTTAAGAAGCTTACAGTTTATACATTTTAATTCAGTAAGTTCATTGTTAATACAAATTTTATCTTTCTCATAATGTGTTAACAACTCTCTTCTTTGAGTATTTAATTGTTCTAATATATAATCTTTTGAATGTTTAATAGTTTCAAGTAGTTGTAGTATTTTTTTTTCTTTTTCTGAAAGTTGAGTTTCATAATTATTTTTATTTTCTATAAATACTTCATTATTTTTTTCTTTCATTTTAATTAAGAAATTTTCATGATTTTGACTAATTTTTGATCTAACAAGTTCACTGTTAGATAATTTATTAGTTAATTCTTCTTTTTCACTAACAATTTGTTCCATATTCTTTTTCTGTAACTCTGATTGTTCTTCTAAAACAGTACATTTTGAATTAATATTGTTAAATTGATTTTTTAACATTTCATTTGTATTTGTAATTTCTTTTATTTTGCTAACACATGAATATTTTTCTTCTTGAATTTTGTTTAATTTATTATTTGCAAGTTGTAATGAGTTTTCTATATTTGTTTTTGATTTTGTATCAGATACGTGTTGTGATTCTAGTATAACAACAGTGTTTTTAATAGCACTTATATCTTTTTCGTATGTATTTATTTTTTCTATCATTATATTATTTGAATCAACATATTTCTTATATTTTTGTTCACTATTATTTATATTATTCACTAATGTATTTATTTTAGTAGATGCTTGTATTAGTTTATTTTCTAAATTTTTATTATCTATCTCTTTTTTATTGTAATTTTCTGTTAGATTTATATTGTCTTCAACTTGTGATTTTAATTTACCAGCTAAGTCTGACAGAATATTGAATTTTTTATTTAGTATGTTATAATTATTCTCTGTATCTATATTTTTACTAGAAAGTAATTTGTTTTCTCTATTTAAATCTATTATGTTATTGTTAAGTAGTTCGTTGTCATTCGACAAACAAGAATTTTTATCTGACAGAATATTGAATTTTTTATTTAGCATGTTATAATTATTCTCTGTATCTATATTTTTACTAGAAAGTAATTTGTTTTCTCTATCTAAATCTATTATTTTATTGTTAAATAGTTCTTTGTCATTCGACAAACAAGAATTTTTATGATTAAGAGCCACTATATTATCTGTAAGTATTTTATATTCATTTTTAGACATTTCTAGTTCATTGACACTGCTTTTGAAAAAAGTTTCTGTTTCCATTAATTTCATTTTCATATTATTAAATTTATCATTAATATTTTCAAGTTCTTTAATTTTTGTATCAGCCCTTTTTTCTAAATGCTCTATATTAATTTCGTATTTATTAATCATACTATCATTATTTTTTGATTGTATTTCTAATATTGTTTTTTGTGTATTTATTTCAACGAATTTATTGTGTAACTCCTCATTTTTTTTCATAAAACTTGTAATAGTTGAATTTAATATTTGATTTTTTTGTTGGGTCTCTTTTAAGGTATTGTTTATCAGAACAAAATTTTGTTCTGATTCTAGATTTTTGGATTTTATTGAAATATTCTCTTTTTGTGTTTCTTCTATTATTTTATTTAATTGTTTATTATTACTATCAATCTCTTTTTGAAGATTTAAATTCTTGTCATCGTAGTTCTTTGTAACTTGTTGATGTTTATCTATTTGGTTGTTTAGATTGTTAATAAACTCTTCTTTGGTTTTAAGAGAGTCTTTCTCCATATTTTCGAGTGTTAATTTTATTGTATTGAATTTAACACCTAAATTAGCATTTGCAACCATTAAATCATTTATAGTGTTATTTTTTTCCGTTATTTCACGAATATTTTCTTTTTTAATAATATTACTTAGTTTTTCTAATTCATCAGAATGATTGTTAATTAATTGTTGTGTTTTTTCTTTATATTTATTAGTATTATCAAGAATTGTTTTTTGGCTATTTTCTATGATTTGTTCAATCTCAACATTAAGGTTATCTATTTTCTTTGTTAATAAGTCTATCTCTTCTTTATGATTATCATTTTCACATTTTATTTTAGTACTGTATTCGTAATTAAATTTCTCAAATTCTTTAGTATGTTCTGATTCAATAAATGTTTTTTCTTGTATAAATTTAGTATTAAGTGTATCTACCCTACTATCATATAAGTTTTCTGTTTTCTCTAATTTGTTTTCATAAAATTTAGTTAATTTTTCATTTTCCTTCGTTTTATTATCGATTTCTTGGTCTAATTGAGATTGTTTATTTTCTAATTTTTTATTAAAAGAATCTTCTAAATTCTTTTTAACTTTTTCCATATTTTGTATTTTATTTTCTAATTCACTTATTATTGTTAATTTTGCTATATTAAGGTCATTGAATTGTTGTTCTGTTTGGGTTTTAAGAAGGTTAAAATCTTCCATTTTTTCATCATTTATCATTTGAACTTTCTTCTGTATATTAAATTTTTCTTGTTGTAAATTTCTTTTTAAAAAGTTTACTTCTTCTTGTAATTGTTGAATATTGTTGTTATGTTTTGTATTAGTTAATTTTATCTCTGATTCTAAAGATGATTTTAATTGTTCTTTTTCATTTAATTCACTATCTAATTTTGTTTTAAGCATAATTACATCATGTTTTAGTTTAGAAGTGTCTAGTTCTTTATTATTATAGTTCTCAATAACTTTAGTTTTTTCATTCGCTAATTTTTTAGAAAATTCTAGTCTAAGTTTTTCTTTTATAATAGGTTCATTACTTGTTAATTGTTCTACTTGTTCAAATAGATCATCGCGATCTTCTGTAATTATAATAAGTTGATTATTTAAAAATTCATAATTATTATGATTTAACAGATTTTGATTATTAAGTTCATTCCTGAGTGATTTTAATTCAGCTTTATATTTTGATTTATCTTTTACTAATTTTTCTATCATATTTTTAGTATTTTCATCATTTACGTGTACTACTGATCTTCCTGATCTATTTTTTGATTTATAAGATGAAATAGAATTATGATCATCTTCAATATCTGTTAAAACTAAACTATTAAAACTTTGTGTTTCTACTTCACAAATTTCTAGATGTGTTATATATTTTTTTTGACTAGAAAATTGCATTCCGCATGCTTTACATTTATACATTTTTAATTTAAAAAAAGTATCTTTAAATTTTTTTAAATAATTATTAAATAATTATTAAATAATTATTAAATAATTATTAAAGAAATATATAATCTTAATAATAATGACTACACGTATAGACAATTTAGACTCTAACAAAGAAACTTCTATTGAAAATAAACCAACAACATATCAAGAAAAAATAATGGATTTTTCCTTACCAGAAAACGTAAGAGTAAAAGCTTTCGAAAAATTTTATGAACATGAAGGTGATGAAGTATATCATATCATTTCAAGACTATGTTCAATGTATAATTTTAGTAAAAGCAAACTAATTTTAAGTTTTTTTAATACACTATGTAATGAATGTGATTTTTCACAACCTATTAAATTAGAAATTATAAAATCAATGTTATCATGTGAAGAAGACGAAGAACCATTAGGAAATGACGAAGATAACAAAAAAATTAAACAAAGAAATCAAGTACGTAAAAATCAAGCTTATGGACTTCTAAATTTATTATGTTTAAATTACAAAGATTTAGTAACTACTCAAAAATTTGAAACAATTTCTTTATTAATGGAATCTAGTACTTTTAAAAATGAAGTCACACTCCATTTTAATAGTTTTGTAACTGATACGAATATTGATATACAATATAGATATAAATCTATACTTAAATTAGAAGATTATTGTTTAGATGAGATGAAAATGTCTATTGGTAAAGAATTCAAAGATAAAACTTTCGTTGAAAAATTTTATAAAATTAATAAATCTAGAGTAGATTCTATATATCCAAATAAAAAAATAAAAGTTTCTGATAAAAAATCTTGGAATCAAATTATATTTTATTCAACCTATAACGATTTGTTACCTATATTTAATCAAAGATTTCCTAATAAAATATGTAAAAAACACCCTTTCATATTTACAAGTATGTATAGTTTATTTTTATTTGATGATACACCTTTACAATTTAAAATTTTGTGCGGGCAATATATTTTGCAAAAATGTAGTATTAATTCTGAGATAAAAGAAAATGTACAAAATATCTTAATATCATTGGCCGAAAATGATGAAAATCATTATAATAGAAGAGCAGACGCAGCTGATGTTTTAATTAGGTTAGGTAATAATTTTTCTAAAATTATTGGTAGAAAAATTATTGGAATATTAGGTAAAATGGATTCAAAATCTGAAAGTATCTTTGATAATAGTCAAAATGTTCACACTCAAGAAATAGAAACTTCAGCTTTAGAAATTCTTGAACATTTAAATTGTTTAAATACTACGAAAAAGAATGATAAATTTATTGATTATGATTATATATACAGAGAAATATCAAAAATAATAGACTATGATAATAATTACAGTAATGAAAAAATAAATTTAGCATTAAACAGAATCCTTATTGACAGAACTTTATATAGTAAATTTAATGTAAGTCTTAGTTTTGTTTTAGTAAAAGTTTGGAGTTATATAGAAACACAAAATCAAGAAATTAAACAAGAAATGATAAATAGATTATTACAAGAATTAACAGAGATGGCAGATACTTGTTTTTCCGGATACATCTTACGTTTAGTCAACTCAATAACAGGATTCGGAGAACTAAACTTAAAAATTTCGTGGGAAGATCAAATTATGAGCAATCTTTCAGGAAGATTAAATGCTATGGCTAGAAATATTGGGAATAACACTGTTTTTACAAAAGATAAGATTAATGAAGTAATATATTTACATCTAAAACAAGATGAAAATAAAGAAATATATGATGAATTAATTGAAAAATTACCAAAAAAATATACACATGATAATATTATATCTTTATTCATCAAAAAAGACACTGCTATAAAAATAGAGACATGTATAAACTCATTTATAAATAATGTATTTATTGAAATGTCATTTTCGGAAAAAAGTTATAATGAAAAACCTAATTTCAGTTTATTTTTTAGATCAGTTATAGCTAATATTAGAGAAGAACTTTACTCAGAATTTAAAGAACATTTATCTGATGAAGATTTTGATCTTTATATGAGAAAAGCTCTGATAACTTATGAAACGGGTAATTAAAAATGTATAATTTTTAAAGTATTAACTTTAAAAATATAATATTATTAAATACCAACTATAGGCGCTGGTGGGATAGCACACAACCCCGGATTCTCCTTATTATCACAATTTATTTTACAAGTACATCTTTTATTATCACTATCACACTCTGATTTTGACAAAGGCATTTCTTTCCCCGGTTTCCATACTGGACACATTGTCTTAAACTCCTTACTTTCTAAAAATTCAGCCACCTTAGATTTACAGTAGCTGTCTGGCAATGGTTTACCATTGTTGATATCTCCGCATTCATATCCTTGTACTGTTTTACCATATTTTATTGCGTCTATTGGTTTACAGTCTTTGCTGTTTTCAGGATACCATAAAGTACTAAAATAATCTTGTATACAACTAGATGTACACCCATAATGACCTAAATAAGCATCGTCATTCTTAGTTAAACACAATCCATATTTGTTTGTGCAATTTAGATCGGCTTTTGGGTCACATATGTTTGTTTTAAATTCAGAAGTACAAGGATTTCCAGGAGCTTTGATAAAACTAGGCCACCCAGAATCTGTACCAACCCCAACTTTAAATTCAGCTTTAAAATCATCAAGTTTAGTAACTTGTCTAGCTGGAGCTATATGATTATGATCACACCCTTCACAACCAGCTCCGTTAGTTAAAAAGGTAATAGCTTCCTCTTCAGTACGCTTGTTGGCTGTTAATAATTTTATTAATTTTTGTACATTAGGATCTGTCTTACTAAATTTAGCACCAAGACCATCTTTTAGAAAATCTGTATACCAATAAAGCTCTGGTAATGCTATAAAATTAGATTTTTTGATGCCACATTTACCACCCAATGAATCACCAGATATTCCTCCTGTATTAGTAGCATCAGAAAAAGCTTGTCCAACTCTAACATCTTCCATTTTTAAATTAAAATCTTTCATATATTTTGTAATACTATTCCACCATACACAATATTCAGCTGTTGCGGTGTGATTATTTTCACCATCTTGAATAAATCTTGTGAATAATTTTTTATTTCCTCTCTGATATAATATTCTATTAGTTTCTTGCATAAAATATATCGCGTTTTGGATAGAATTAGGGCACCCTTTCTCACCAGGTTTATCTCCATATTGTATTTTCTGACAATAAGAATTATTACCATCCCAATTTCCTGGTTTATCAGGTGTACTCCACTTGGTTGGATCAATGCTATCTCCACCAGGCTGATCACCTGATTTCCCATCAGTATAAGCTTTATAATCAAACCCTAAATCTGTTGTATGAGGTAAGAATCCATCAGATGGGTTTGCTGTTATTACTGCTCCCAAAACTATATCAGAAGAAGATTCCAGAAGTTTTGAAGCCAAATCAGCTAATTTAGCAGAAGTAAGCCATGGTTTAGACTCAACTGTTTTGTCTTGAAGTTTCAATCCTGATGAATCTACATCAATATATATGTACTTAATTATTTGCTTATTTTGCTTACAAAATAAGCAAATATCAGTCCACAACCCTTCACTTTGAGTAGTTGCATCATAAATAGGATTATTGGCATGATCATGCTTATCTGCCTCTTTAATTACATTAAAATTAGGCCATCCTCCTAGATATAAATGTATTTTTAAATCATAAATAGGGGGCGTTGGTCCTCCTTCAAATACTGCAACTGTTGCAACACTTGGTTTAATATTTTTACATTGATTAAATACCCCATCCATAACACCACCATCTTCTTTAAACCAATGAGGCATTAAAAATTGAGCATCATAAATCCCAAGTTCTTGAATACCAGTTCTTTTTGAAAATTCTACTAAGAATAAAACTACCTGACTCCATTTCCATATTCCTAAGCCATCAAATGTACCACATAAAAATCCATTCGCAGCTTTCCATTTCATAGCCCCACAAAGTTTTGAAGGGGTTGTTGATGTAGGATATCCATCGGTTTTTTTATCATAATTATTTCCAAACAACTTATCTTCAATACTTTTATCAGGGTTTAATGTAGCTTTTGGTGTTCCATAAACAATATATTGTTTAGAACTTGGATCTATATTTGATTTATCATAATCATTTTGAGTAGGTATAGTGACTGTATTATCAGTATTAACTAACCAATCATGAGAAGTTTCATTAGAAAACATTGGGAAAGTACCTGGATTTTGTGTCCATAAATCAAATGTTTTATTTATCTTTGAAACATTAACAAAAAATTCTGCTAATTTTTCTGGTTGATTAATAAATAATAGATAAACATTATCGTAATTTACTTTACCAGATTTATCATATCCACAAGAGACACATCCTGGCCACAAACAGCATCCAGAATCACATAAAGCCGTACAACAACTAAAAAGTGATGAATCGTTATTCATACTAGCTTTATTTGAACTAGTAAAATAGCTACATATATTATTATTATTTTCCTTATACTTTCCTAAATTACTCAGTGTATTTTTTGAACAAGATTTTATAGAAGCTTTACATTGTCCATTAATACATCTTGAACCTTTAGAGCAGGAAGGGGAACAAATAGTAGTTCCTCCCGGTGTTCCTCCTGGTGTTCCCCCTGGTGTTCCCCCTGGTGTTCCTCCAGGTGTTCCTCCCGGTGTTCCTCCTGGTGTTCCTCCCGGTGTTCCTCCTGG
>Ga0209223_10001293_pt1 | contig 27664 bp, 25 predicted proteins | sample COG_06_FD_184750 | JGI IMG/M metagenome (GOLD analysis project Ga0209223, IMG submission 184750) | Pelagic Microbial community sample from North Sea - COGITO 998_met_06 (SPAdes) (version 2) | ecosystem: Environmental > Aquatic > Marine > Neritic zone/Coastal water | place: Helgoland, sampling...
TTCTCATAATCTATTAGTGTAGTAGATGATTTTATTTTAAGAAAATCCATTAATTCAGCTGAATTAAATATCTCATCTTCCATTACATTTTAAAGAACTTTTTCTATGCAATTTTCGTTATCCACGGCTAAAATCAAGTTTCACACAGCCGATGATGTTAAATCAATTAATTAAGGTAGAAACTTTGCATAAGAGTTTACCATCATAATTGACCTGATAAGAATATACTGAAAATTTAAGGAATAGTCAAGCTTTATTTTCCCTCTACACTACCTTTAAATGAATATATTTGTTAACTGTCAACTATGAGCTAACAAGAAAAAGCAACTACAAAAATGATACAATCAATATCTGAAGATAGATTTAACTCCTATAATATTCAAAGACACCCTATGTCTATAATGTTTGGGACTGAAAAAAAGTGGTTTGAAAGTAAAGAAAATAACCTAATAGGAACCATAATAAAAGATAATTTTGACAATGATTGGGCCTATATAATTTTAGCTATGGATAGCGATAGAGAATATCGAGCAATTGAAATTGAAGCTTCAATGGATTCTGAAGAGGTTGCTAAAAAACGACTTAAGCTTAAACTATCTGAATTAGTAGATGAAGGAGAATTCAAAGAAGAATTGTATAATGACGATAAAACTGATACTGAAGAATCAAGCATTATAATAACAGATATAAACGCTGAAGTAAAAAGATATTTCAAACAACATCCCGAAAAATTATACGATTTAACACCACGAAAATTTGAAGAACTTGTTGCTAGCATTCTGGAAGACATGGGGCTTACAGTACAGTTAACTCAAGCAACTAGAGACGGAGGAAGTGATATAATAGCAGAATTTAAAAATGCTATATCAAACTTCTTAATGCTAGTTGAATGTAAAAGGTATTCACCTGAAAATAAAGTTGGTGTTGGAATAATTAGGGAGGTTGCAGGTGTTCACAGTTTTAAAAAGCCTTCTAAAAGTATAATTGTCACTACAAGTACATTCACAAAAGATGCGAGAAATGAAGCTTCAGTACTAAAAGAGCAAATAGACTTAAAGGATTATCACAATTTGAAAGAATGGCTTAGTAAATATTAAAAGTTTACCTAAATCTATAATCAAACTAATCCCAAGGGTTTTCATCTCCTTTTTTTATTCTACTTGGATTACTACCACAATATAAATATGGCACTCCATTATCAAATGTAATCTGATAATCACATACACCACTATTATTAAGAAACACAGTAGTATATTTTTTACCAGTATCTATAAATCTTTTTTCTTTTATCAAATAACTACCAACTCTTGAGGGATTATTAGACCACCTACCAGATGACGGTGAAGCTGAATACATTTTATACATACTATCTTTAAAAACTATTTTCTTCCAAAGCTCACCACTTGGTGAGGAAACCCAAACACCTTCAATGCAGTTGGTAACCTCCTCAACTGATTCAGGGTAAGAACATCTATCAGAACCACCAGAAGTAACAGCACCCATAAAAGAAGCACAAGTCTTAATAAAAAATATTAATGCTATAAACCCTATTACTTTATATATGATATAATCTTTTTTCATTTTGCTTTCTCTTTAGTTAATGATATTCATCAAATATATAAAACATATTTGTTCGGTCATAATTGTTTGCATGATATATTCTAAAAAAACAAATCTTTGAGTATGGCAACAAATGACCAAATAGTAAAACTGGGTAAGAAATTATTAGAGTTAAGATTGAAGAATGAAATGACTCAATTAGACGTATGTATCAAAATGAATATTGACCCAACCGCATTAAGAAGATATGAGAAAGGAAAGGTAGAAATGGGTTTTACTACTTTAATAAAATTTGCTGAGATATTTAAAATATCTATAGATGAATTATTAGATTTTACTATTAAATCTTAATAATATTACTTGTTAGATACTCTCTTGGTATCAATTAACTTTACTTTCTAAATTTTTAAACTATTTATATATGATAGACATAACAAAAATATCAGAAGAAGAAATTATTTCAGATGGAACTTTTGATAGTAATAAACTACTTGAAAAAGTAAACAAACAAATTGGAAACTTAAACATGAATGTAAATGAATTACACAGAAAACACAATAATCTAAAAAACACTATATTTTTCAAAATCAATACCTATTTTGAAAACTTAGAGAAATCATTGAAAGAAAATATTTCATCGGAATTCTCCAAATCAAAGAAAAAGTTACTCGAAGAACTTAAAAATGATTTAGAAATAGATGAAAATGAAAACATGGAATCATAAAAAGTAATCTTACTCCTTTTTACTTCTTGAGATAGTTGGATTTGAAAAATACCCCAGCTCTTCTTTTATAAAATCTGCTGCTTCAATGAATTTATCATCCAATTTATTCATGTGGATAACAAAAATATCAAAACAACTTTCATCTTTTGAATTACTACCAATTGCAACACCAATTACTGTTTCTACTGTTGGTATTTCTTTTCTAGCAACTACACATCTATATTCTAATTCTTTTTCTTTTTCTTTCCAATTTTTATCGGTGAGTGGCATAAAAACATAAGTATGTTTAGCTCCTTCTAAAGGCAATAACATTCTAGCTTTTATCTTTTTATTAATAGCTTCTTCTAACATCTCACCTAATACAATTCTATGCATTCTAGGCTCAGTATTAACTAATCTGATTGCCCTCTCAATATCTTTTCTTGAATTTATTTCTTTGTTTTTTACATGATTTTCATAAAGCTGGTCAATCATAAAATCCCATATATAACTGGGAGCTATATCTTCTTGCCATTTTGCGTACTCATCAGTTTCAACATATTTCTTCCAACTTCCTTGCTCAATACTAATAACATCAGGGCAAGATTCAAAGTCTAATCCAGTTTGCAAGTAAAAAGACAAAAAATCTGATTCTGTTGAGGTAATTATAACTTTTTTAGAAATGAACTTTTCTTTAGCTCCCAAATAATTAGAAAAGTCTATGATAGTGTCTAATTCATTTAGAACAGTAAATGTTGAATCCTTATCAAAAACATGAACAAAACCCTTTCCTAAGTCCCCAGTCGGCATGGGATAATCTTTCCTACCACCAAAAGCAATAGCTATTCTATGTATTACTCTTTCTTGTTGAAATGGTAAATCAATTTTTGTCTTTCTATCTTTCAATAAAATACAGTCAACTGAATTTAAATATTTTTCAGCCCCGTAAATTTGAGTAGCAGAATCATAAATAGATTTTTTAACCCATCTATCATAAGCAACCATTTCATCTTTACTATTAGAAATACTGATATCTTTAACTGAGATAATGATGATTGTATTACCACATACAACCAGCACATCACACAACTCTTTACCCTTTTTCCCAATTGGATTTGGAAAGCTCCAAAATGGCAGAAAAGATTTTTCGCAAAGCTCAGCTACATATTTTTCAGAAGGCGTCATGAACAAAGGAATTATTTGAATCTACAATCTACCTGACTTTAATCTCCCCGTCATTAACTGACCATGCAACGTTCTCACGGCAATCTCAATAATTGATTTGCTACTTATTAGAGCTTCTTCAGCAGTTATATTAGTTCTAGCAGCATTCAATAAAACGTAACCTACAGCTATTTGATTATCATTTGCACTATCTATTGAAACTTGTATATCTTCATCTTCAAATAATCCTATTGCTTCATCTATACTTCCTACCAAATTATATTGATTATCATTTTCTAAATGATTAAGAATATTTATAATTTCATTAACTCTATTAGGAATATCTTGAATAGAATAATTAGCACCTTCAATTATATCAGGTGTTAATACATCACTATAATTAGCTATTATTTCTTCATGAAATTGTTTACCGTCTTTAAGTAGTTTTAATATTTCTTCTCTCATAATTTTTAGTTTACCTCAATATAAAAAATCTTATTTATTAATATTTACTTTTTACCAATATTTATTACAATAGTATATAAATCAATGAAGCTGATTAATTCGGTCATTGAATCAATTAAATCATTAGTAAAATTGTTCGATGTATCGGATAGTAAGACTACCAACGGGATTTTCTCTCCTCCCAGCATCTCATTTCGACACTCGTAACTACCTATAATACTTGGGGTTATGAGCATATTTTCAGGAAAATCTGATGTTCGAGAATTATTGCTTTTTTCTATGAATTCTAAGTTACCATCTTTGACTTTTGAAGTATCAAAATTTCTTGAATTTTCACTTAAAAAACCACTTAAATCATTGATAATGTTAAATATAGGATTTGTTTTAGGTGCTACCAAATTGTTCGAAGTTTTATCATACCAAATTCCATCGGGAAATATCAATTCTTGTAGTTTAATTTTATAAACAAAATCACATCTTGACCATATTGAAGACAAATCATTTACAAATTTAAGAGACTCGAAAACCTGTTTTTTCACCTCATCAATTCCTATTCTAATTTGCCCTAGTTGCTCTTGCAAATCAATTAAATCTTTATTACAATATTCTATCAATTCACTATAAACATCCCTAGACTCTGGGTGAGCATTCATATTTCTAATTGCTAAAAACCTTTCACCCTCCAGCTCAGTAATACTTGTATTAATATCTCTCTTTAGTTTAATATTTGATTGATTAATATTTTTAAAAACTCCATCTAACATACTTTTAAGTTGAGGTAAATAACTCCTATTAAAAGAGAGTGTTTTTAATTTTTCAATATATAAGTCATGTATTATTTCTTTTTTAATATTTACACCACAACCTTTAGTACTACATTTATAATAAAACAAGTTCTTTCTATTAGTAGCCTTGTAACCAGTAAATTTTTGATTACAATTAGAACAAATTAGATATCTTCTTAATGGTAATTGTTCAATTTCTTTTCTTTTGATTTGTCTTCTTTTTCCTTTGGAAGAATTAATTATATCATATTCATCTGGTGTTATCATTTTAGGGTGAAGACCTTCAACATATCCATTATAGTCAAGCAATCTTCTATCTTTTATAATGCCACAGTAATATGGATTTTTAAAAATCAATCCAAGTGCTTTATCTGTTATTTTAAGCCCTCTAGGATTCATTATTTCAACTATCATAACATTACTATAATTGTAATCTATTTTTAATCTAAAAGCCTGCCGAATAAGCTCCCCTTCTTTTGTTATTACTACTTTTTGTTGTTTCCTTTTTCTTTTATCAGATTTAAATAACTTATACCCTTTGGGTGGTTTTCTCATAGTATAACCTTGCATTAGTTTTTCAAGAGTAACTGCATTAATAAATTTGGTTCTTGTAATATTATCTTGCTCAGCATCATAGAACGCATTTACTTGCCTTATTTTACCTTCTTGAGTAAAAATATCATTCTGGCTATTTAAGTCTCTAAATCCAATACCTTTAGGAATTATTTTGTCCAAAAATTCACCTCCAAATTTCCCGTCTCTAGCGAAACGGTTAGTATGAAAAACTGTTATCTCGTGAATTTTCAACTTAGTATTAATTATAAATTCAAGTAGCTCCCTAATTGATTTTCGTTTACTACCTTTTTTACTACTCTCTCCAAGTATCTTATAAATTTTAACAATATTTAAGTTGTTTTGTTCAGCATATCTTTTTATACAATTCAATTGAGTCGAAATAGAGTAATTATCGCCTTGCTTATGTGCATCTGACACCCTACAATATGCAATGATGTTTCTACTCTTATTTTGAGTGGTTTGTGTTTTAACATGTTTGAAATTTTTTCTTAATTTTTCTATTACATAGTCATTTTTGTTATTCATTATTATCTATAATCATTAAAAAGCCGTACAGAATGTGAGCAAAGTCTCTTAATGATTGTTCAATATATTCATCACCATATTTTGAAGAGGTAGGTACACAATTCTGTACTTTATTATTCTCGTGGTTTTTCTCCATGTTGTTTTTTGTTTTTACATGAACTATTATAAAGTTTCACATATGAAAGTAAAGTACTTCCTCCGCAGGAAGAGTAGAAAAATGTATAAGAAAAAATTATTTGACAGACCCCCTCTTCGTATCGCACCTTACTACCCCTGGCATTGAATCATGTAGAAGTGGTGTCAGATTGGTGCAAATTTTTTTTAGAAATTTTTTCTGTTTTTTTTAGAAAGGCACATTTGTGTAATGTGAAGACACAATTATGTACATCAGGTACACATTTGTGTATCTCCAAGAAATATGATTGATTAAGATTTACCATATTTTCTAAAGGCAGCTATAGTTTGATAAATACCATAACTAATAAATATTCTCGAAATCCATATGATGAGGCTAACATCCCAAGTTTTTGGAATTTCTGAATATTTTTCTAACTCAAGTTTAGGAAAAGAACTGATAAAAATTACGTACTCCTTTAGAAGTTCATTAAAAGTAAATCCACTTTCGAAAAAAGTATAATATTGATAAAAGCACAATAACCCAACACTCAAAGTAAACACTACTCCCTGAAACCAATAGCGCCCATGGTTATTAGAAATGAAATTAAAGAACAGTAGCAGCTTATCAAATCCCCAACTTTTTTCAAAAAATAAATATTTATATTCTAATGATTGGTACTTATTAGCAACATCAATATTTCCTTTGTTTTTGGCTACCTTTTTTAATTGATTGTAAACATTCTTCAAATTTGATTTTGACAATGATTTATTTTCAATACCATAACCTACTTTAGGATTAGAACTATAAGACCTTATTTTAAATGGATAGCTAGAAAAACTTGTTTTATCAATATTACTATCACTGATTACAATTTCATTAAATTTCTTAAAATTAACATTTAAGAATTCTAAGTTACCAGCCGCTGAATTTTGTATAACAAATTGATTACCTTTTATAATTTCAGAAAAAGAAACATTTCCATTATTTTGAAAATCAGATACATGTATAGTGAATACTTTTAAATTTTTAAAATATATATTCCCTAAGTTAATACCTGACAGGGTAATATCTACGAAAGAGTTTCTTACTAAAATATTTCCTTGGTTTGTACTATCTAAAGAAAACCTTATACAGTTTTTGAACTCTAAGTCATTATCATTTTGATTTGATTCATCATAATAAGAATCAAAACTAAAAAGTTTCTTAAAATTATTATTTGATAAATTGATGCCTTCTATTTTTGATAAATCTAATGAGAAATTTTTCTCAAAATTATTTGAGTGTATTGTCAAATCATCTATTTCAAGGTCATTATGAGTTTTATCTATTATATCAAATCCGCTGAACCATATTAAACCTTCAAATGAACTTCTATAGAAACAAAGATGTTTATAACTACCTCCCCTAAAATCAATTCTTTCTTTGAAGACAGATGACTCAAAAATTAAATTATCAACAAAACTTTTTTCCTCAAAGAGTAATGATTCTTTATATTCTCCCTTTAAACTTAACCATTCGTAGACACCCCCATTTACAACTATTTTAGAGTATAATGATTCTACCTCAAAATCAAAATTTACTATATTATTATTAAGCAAACTGACTTTAGTCTCAGTCAACGAATATTTTTGATTGACATCTTTTAATATGCATTTTTTAAACTTTAAGTTATCTAAAATTAAATTATTATAATTACCATTTACGTACAACCTATCTCCAGTCGTATTGTTAATGTTTAACGCAAGTTCAATAGTATTGTTTATAAGCTTCAAGTTTCTATAATCAATAGTGCAATGACTAAAACTTAAAAACCCAAACTGACATTCTTCTATTCTAACATCATCCTCAAACTTGCAATATTTAAAGTGTATTTGGGTCTTACCAAAGTTACCTTCTATCGTTTTTAAAACAAATTGTTTTTTAAAAGTACAATTATCAAAAACTATCTCTTTATTCTCTATTTGTCTTCCAAATATTTTAAAATCCTCTTTGAATACAATTTTTTTGTATTCATCCTCTTTTCCAAATTCTGACCTATGCATAATAAACTTTTGACTTAATCTTTTCGATAGCATTTAAAAATACAGCGGCTTTGTCTACCATATTTGCATTATTGTAAACTGCCATCATATCATTACTATTTTTCTTTTTAGGGTGAGTTATTGAAAGTACAATATCTTGACTAACACCTTTAAGCCCTAAGTTAGTAATAAAACTTCTACGACAATCATGTGTTGTGACTAATTCATATTTAGGAACCTTCAGAGTTTCTAATTTACCACCCCTAAAACTTATTTTAGTTCGCTCTTCTAATGAATTAACTCCAACTAAATCACAAAGTGTTTTAAGGTGTTTATTTACACTTTCCTTGAATACTGGAAACCTATTATTGTTTTCTAGCAGAACACCCCTCACAGGCTTTAAAAGTGGTATTACAACTTCACTTTTAGTTTTATTTATATAAACCTTAACTCCTTCAAAGGATTTACCATTACTAGAGTAAACTTTAGGCTTTAATTTATGTAGTGTAGTCATATCTTCCACTCTTAACCCCATTAATGAAGCCATTATCAAATAATACTTTGCATTGAGTAATTCAGGTTGATTTACTTTAATATTAATAATCTTCTGTAACTCAGGTTCGTTGAGGTATATTTCTTTTTGCGGTGGTGGGTTTTCTAACATCAGATTGGAATCTTCCAAATCTAATGTCATATCATGACCATCTCGCTTTCCAAGTCTTAAAACTCTATGAAGCAGTTTAATATATTTATTAATTGACTTAACTCCATATCCTGTAGGGTCTTTAGCTTGTTTTCTTGCTTGATTAGGATTATCAACTTCAATTTCTCCTCGATATATAGAATCCACTATTTCAAAGAAATGCCATTGAAATTTTTTATTATTAAAATCTGAAAACATGATTTCTTTCTGCGTAGCTATTTGATAATTTTCAAACATTCTAGATAAAGAAACATAGGTTTTTATATGATTAGGAGATAATGCATTCTTCTTACCTTTTTTAGCATCTTCTTTATCGGATTTGATTTTATCATACAAATATTCCAATACAGATTTTTCTTTGACAACATTAGCCTCATTCCTACCCAACTCAATCAACAAATGTTTTTTAAATTCTTCTGGGCTTGGATTCTTCTTCTTTATGTAGAATTGATTTGCAACGTCATCAACAGCAGTTTTAATCTTCTCCAATTTTGTTTTTATAAACCTATTTGACCTAGAATATTTATCAAATGTCTTCTGGTCAAACACAAACACCTTTCTACTACCTTTAATCACCGTTTTTCCGAAGTTCTCAGCCTTTATTTTGCATTCAGCATACAAGACAACCCTTTTATAGTTTTTCCTGTCTGAATTAAAGTTTTTGCGAGTCTTTTTGTAATCAATTTCAGAATATCCAAAATGGATATCTGCATAAATTCTTTGGGCTCCATCTTTATTAACTCGCTTGTCAAGAAAAAATCGGGTGGTTGGTTGTTTCATAGTCTAAATGTACACAAAAGTGTTACCAAAAATAATGATATTATTTGGTATAAACTGAAACTAAATGAAATAATAATTTTCAATTAAGTCTTATACACAAAGGGATTAAATGATATTATGGTATTAAATGGAACTAAATGAAATGTATTGAAATTGTGGTGCAATAGTGCTGGAGGCACCACACAAGATTCTAATTAAACCTTTGATGTTTTTTCAAAGGTTTTTTTATCTTTTAAATGTTATATTTACATGTAGATTATGAATCAATTTTTATCTATAGTAATTATAGTATCTTCAATACAAGCGTTTTTTTTATCTTTTCATTTTATTCTGAAATCAAGAGGAAGAAAGGTTTTAAATTACCTTGTTGCTGTTGTTACTTTTTCTTTCTTTATCTTATTACTTAGCACCTATTTCAATCTAAACAACATAAATTTTTCTACACGATATTTTCAAGATTTAGCGAACAACATCATGTGGTTTGTAGGACCTTCACTATACTTATATGTAGTATATGATGAATCAATTGAGAATAAAAAAATTATTACTAACTTTTTTCCTTTTTTAATTCCTTTAATCCTTGATCTTCTATTTTATTGGCCTAAATACGATCAATTAATTCCATTTGTAGCTTACTCACAAATGCTTATTTATCTTTTTTTGTCATTGTCTTTTTGTGTAAAAAATTACAAACATCAAAAAAGGTTTTTTTATTGGGTTCTCCCTTCAATATTATCATTCATTCTTTTGGTTATTATAAATTTTATTTTTGCTATTTTAAATGTTACTGAAATTTATATCATTCCAGATTATATAAGACTAAGTCTAGTCATATTATTAACTTTTCCTATTTTTTATATTGGTTATCGGGAAATGAATTCTAATGATGATTTTGGCATAAAGTCAAAAAAATATAAATCGACACCTATTTCTTCTACAAAATCACAACTGTATCTAAAAAAGATAATGGATGCTATTGAAAAAGATGAAATTTTTAAAGACATTCATTTAACCCTCTCTTCTTTTTCAAAAAAAATTAGTATTCCATCAAAATATATTTCTCAGATCGTTAATGAAAATAAAGCAATGAGTTTTCCAGAACTTATTACTTATTATCGTATTGAAGATGTAAAAAAGAGTCTTATTGATCCTAAAAATAAACATTTAACTATTTTAGGAATTGCTCAAGAATCTGGATTTAAATCGGGGTCTAGATTTAACACTTTATTCAAGCATTACACAGGATTAACCCCAACTTCTTATCGCAGAAAATCACCTCAATGATTTGATGATTTACTCTAAATCATGATATAGAACACCTTCTTTTTTTCTACAATTTCAATTACTTGTACCATTGTACTGAACAATCAATTTTAGATGATCAGTATGAAAATAAATAACAAAAAAATATTTCAATGGCTAGGCTGGGTTTTAGTCTTTGTTTTACTTGGTAATTTTTATAGACTCTCTTTTAATCCATATGGCTGGTTTTTATGGAGTAATTTATTCTTTGCTATAGCGCTGGCTATTTTACTTTTAATCTTGAAATCTTTAAAATGTTTTTCTTTAAACAAAAAATTCTGGGGCTTTCTTATTCTATCGATTGGCCTAAGTATACTAATCACTTCAATAACTTGTTACATAGATTATAGAATTCTCTTTTTTCCTGAAACTCGTGCAGAACTAAGTAAAGAGCAATGGAAACAAGATGTTTTATTTTTGAAAAAAATCATGACAGAAAAGCATCCTAATGTGTTTGCTTTAATTTCAAAAGATAGCTTAGATTCTCAGTTTGATTATATGTTATCTCATTTAAATAATTGGACAGATAATCAAATTAGGATAGAATTAATGAAAACGGTGTCTTTGTTAGATGATGGTCATTCTATTATACCTCCTCAACCATCAATAAACTTTAATTGCTTGCCTATTATTATGCATAAATTTAATGATGGCATATATGTAATAAATACATCCAAAGAATATGAAGGTCTAAAAGATTCAAAAATATTAAGTATTGGAAACCTTCCAGTAGAAGAAGTATTTAAAAGGTTGAAACCGTATATAGGAGTTGAGAATGAAGGAGGTGAATGGGATCGTTTTCCATTATATGGAAGCATGACGGAACTTTTGCATGATTTAGGAATAACCGACAGTGGGTCATCTGCAAAAATTAAATACTCAAAAAATAATATTATTAGCGAGAAAAAAGTTAATGGGCAACCTTTTTATCAATGGTTCTATTTCTATTTTGCCCCTGATGGGCTTAACAACAGGTTACCATATGAGCACCGCATACTAAATAATTCATATTGGTTTGACTATAATGAAGCTAGTAAAGAACTTTATGTTAACGTTGAGACGCTAAAAGACCAATCAAGTGAAAGTATTAAACAATTCTCACTGAGGTTAACAAACTTTATTGAGAATAATGAAATTAATAAAACAATACTTGACTTGAGAAATAATCGTGGGGGTGATAATTTTAAATCAAGGGTGTTATTTAACGTTTTTAAAGATCAAAAAAAGATCAATCAGTATGGGAAATTTTTCACTTTAATTTCGAGAAGAACTTTTTCAGCTGCAACAAATTTTACTTCTTTATTAGAAAATCAAACTAAAACTATTTTTATAGGAAAACCTACTGGTCAAGGAGGAATTCATTATGGAGATGCTAAAGGATATAAATTACCAAATTCCAGAATTCATGTTTTCTTGTCTTCTTTAAAATGGCAAGGTCATTTAGCACAAGATAAAAGGAAAAGTATAGAGCCTGATTATTTTGTTAAGTATAATTTTAATGATTATCAAAACAATATTGACCCAGCCTTAAAATTGATTCAAAATTTAAAAATCAATCCAAGAAATAGAACATTGAACAATAAAGTTCTAGATACCGTTTTAGGGAAATATCTCATAAATAATGATCAAGTTGTTACCATTTCAAAAGACTCAACAGGCTATAACTTATTTGCTACAGATTTTGTTCCTAAATCTTTAAGAGACATTAAAACATCTCTCTATTCTACTATTAATGAAAATGAATTCAATTCAGACATTAATAAATTTAGACTTACTATTGAAAACAGTCAGCCAAAAGTTATTTTTTATAATGATACGATAGCATTAAATCCTTTACCAAAAGGCTTTAAATTTTCTATTCAAAAAATTGCAGAAGGCGACTATGTTAATGGAATTAAAGAATTTAAGGAGCATTTAGATTTCTACAGAAACCATAATCTTGAAAATTACTTTAATAGATTAGGATACAATTTGCTCAGAAAAAAAGATCTAAAAACAGCCTTATCCATATTTCAAATAAACACAGAACTGTACCCTAACTCTTCTAATGCCTGGGATAGTTATGGAGAAGGATTATTAGAAAATGGAAAAATAAAAGCTGCAAAAAAAGCTTATGAAAAATCCGTGAATCTAGATCCAAATAATGTTGGAGCAAAAAAAATGTTAATCAGAATAAACTAAACTACTTATGAGTTCAATTCAAGAAATGGGTGTTCAATTCATCCAATATTTACAAACTTTTCACCCTCAATTAGATGGGGTAATGGGCTTCTTTGCAATTCTTGTAAAGCCTGAATACTTTTTAGTATTTGTATTTCCAGTTTTGTATTGGAATTTTGGTCATCGTTTTTTCATAAAACTAATAATTGTGATCTTAGCTGATATTCTCATAGGAGAAAGTTTAAGAATTTTGCTCGCTCAACCTAGACCTTGGTGGATAGCAGAAATGGTTCCAATAGATGCAGTTACATCCGTTTATAGTTCGCCAGCTGGTTATAGTTCATTTTCTGTCTTGTTTTTTGGGTACATTGCCTATCACTTAAAAAGAAGATGGGTTACTCTAACATGTTTCTTTATTATTATTGCAACTTCAATTGCTAAATTATATGAAGCAGCTACATTACTAGATCACCTTCTTTTAGGGTCTATACAAGGAGGGATAATACTTTATCTTTTTATCAAGTATGGTGACAAAGTAACCGACATGTGGATAAAGCTCAAAAAAAACAAGGCTGTATTTTACTGTCTGCTTATAGGAGTGGGAGTTTATACTATCACTTATCTTATCACATTACTTCAAACCACTTACGATTTGCCCACATATATAATCAAATACAAAATTATTCCTAGTGATCGTCTTGCGAATGGAGCAACGGGATTTGTCACAGGCTTTTTAATTAGCAGCTTACTATCCTTAAGAGATCAAAAATTTAACCACTTATATTCTAAACTAAATGTAAAGCTTTGGAAAAGAATTCTAGTAACGATTGTCGGTTTATTTGTCGTGTTTTTATTATTTACAATCATTCGTACAACACTAATAAATCTATTCAATAACGATTTCATTATTGGTACTATTAATTTATTGATTGCTCTAATAGTTGGTTTTTGGATTTATTTTTATGTCCCCAAATTTCTTAATAAAGAGTAAGTCTCTATTTTTAGTCAACAAAAAGCCCAATCAAATTTGATTGGGCTTTTAAATTTATTTTGTCCAGATTAATTATTCTGTAAGTTTATAATCTCTTGACTCGTTAGTTCTCTCCAACGTCCTCTAGGTATGTTTTTCTTTGTTAATCCAGCAAACACTACTCGATCTAACTTTACAACTTTATACCCAAGGTTTTCAAAAATCTTACGTACAATTCTGTTTCTTCCTGAGTGTATTTCTATCCCTACCTCTGTTTTACTTTCACCTTCTACGTAAGAAACCGCATCAATAAACACTTTTCTGCTCTCAATAATTACATCACCTCTTAACTTTTCTAAGTCTCTTAAATCCAGTTTTTTATCTAAAGAAGCATGATATAGTTTACGTACATTATGTTTTGGATGAGTCAACTTTTTTGCTAACTCTCCATCATTCGTAAACAATAATAATCCTGTTGTCATCCTATCCAATCTGCCTACAGGATAAATACGTTCATTCGTTGCATTATCAACCAAATCCATCACTGTTTTTCTACCACGATCATCATCCATGGTTGTGATATAATTCTTTGGTTTGTTTAACAATATGTAACGTTTCTGTTCAGGAGAAATAGAACTTCCATCAAACTTAACAACGTCTGAAGGTTGAACTTTATAACCCATTTCTGTGACTAATTTCCCATTTACAGTAACGCTTCCATGTTCTATATATGTATCCGCTTCTCTTCGCGAACAAATACCAGAATTGGCAATATACTTGTTCAGTCTAATTCCTGATGATTCATCAGATTTTTGAATAGGTTTTGATTTCTTAAAGTCTTTTTGGTAAGTTTTTTTATGTTGAGGAGTACTGCCTTTGCTTGCTTGTCGTCCTCCCGACGATTTTTTACGTGAATCCATTTTAAAAATTTTGGCAAATGTACTGCTAATTATTTGATTCTTAATTGAGTTTCTCGATCACCTTTTCAAGTAAAAGGCTAGGATCAATAAAGACTAAACTCAATACCCCTATAAGTAACAACAACTTTAATCCTGTATGCAAAATCGTATAATGTCTTTTTTCTGTGGATTTCATTAAAGCGATGGCCACAATAATTAAAGAGATCAATGCTATGTAGAAATAATAGCACATATAACTTATAGCTGGATAATTAAACAGAAAAATGACTGGCACTAATGTTAAGGCTAATAAAAATAAAGAGAGAAATTTTGCATTTTTTTCTCCGTAAGCAACAGGAAATGTTTTATAATTACTTGCCACAGCTCCTTTCATATTCTCTAAATCTTTGATTAATTCTCGAATCATAATTACTAAGAACAAAAAAATGGCATGAACAAATATGATCTTAGAAAAATTCTTAAAGTAAACAAATATGACAAAAAATGGTAGAATTGTAAGAGTAGTAGCAGATATTAATCCAGTTAATGGATACCTTTTTAATTTGTGCGAATAAAACCAGATGCCAAAGATATACACCGAAAAGAACAACGCCGCCCTCCAAGACACTAGGTAAGCAAAGAGAACCCCTATAAAATTCAAAAAGAAATAGAGCGATAGTTTTACTTGTTGACTTATATAGCTATCCAACCCTGCCTTGTAAGGCCTATTTATCTTGTCTGCTCTACTGTCGTAAAAATTATTGATAATATATCCTGCTGCCACCACACAGATAGAAGCTATAATTACAAAACATAGGTGCAAGTCAAAAACAACATGACGAACAGATTTTTGAGGAGAAAAAATATAAATTGAAGCTAAATACTGTGCTACTACGAGGACTAAAATATTATAGCCTCTGACAACTGACAAAAGGCTAAACATCTTATAAAAGAAAGAAACTTTTTTAGCATTCCCCATTCATAAAAGTTTCTAAAATCTATAAACCAATTCTAATTTGTAATCTTTTAAGGACACTTTTGCTTTCGCGTAGTCTTCGGTAAATCCTAAGATATAACCTCCACCTCCAGAACCACATAATTTTAAGTAATAATCATTGGTCTGAATTCCTTTCTCCCAAACCTTATGAAAGGCAGAAGGAATCATTGGTTTAAAATTTGTTAATACTACTTTCGATAGAGATTTTACATTCCCAAATAATGATTTAATGTTTCCATGTAAGAAATCATCAATACAAGCATCTGTATAAGAAGCAAACTCTTCATTCAACATTTTTCTAAACCCTTCATTTTTCATCTTATTCATAAAGATGTTTACCATGGGCTCTGTTTCACCAACCTGCTCTGAATCTAACAAAAACACAGCACCTTTTCCTTCTTTTTGAGATGGAATTCCTGCTGGTTCAATATTCGTATTAGAGTTGATTAAAATAGGTAAACTTAAATAGCTGTTTAGCGGATCTAATCCAGAACTTTTCCCGTGAAAAAAAGACTCCATCAAGGAAAAAATTCCTTTTAATTTTAATAATTTATCTCTGGTTAAGTTCTCTAAGATCGTAATTTTATCATTCGCATATTGATCGTAAACAGAAGCTACCAATGCACCTGAACTACCAACACCATATCCTTGAGGAATAGAAGAGTCGAAGTACATACCTTCATCAATATCGCTTTTAAACTTTACAAGATCAAAAGAAACAAAATCAGAAGATAAACTCTTTAAATATTGGTAAAACTTGTAAAGATTCTCATTAGATTTCTTTGCTTCTCCTGTTAAGTTAGAAACAGTTTTAAGCGCACCTTTATAAGAGTTGTAAGGAATTGCTAAACCTTTAGAATCTTTTATAATTCCATACTCTCCAAAGAGTAGAATTTTAGCGTAAAAAAGAGGTCCTTTCATAGGGATTATTATGAGGCAAAGTTACAATAAAATTATTCATCTTCAGGATAATAGACATTTCTATAGTAAGTAGTCCATTTTCCGACCTTCTCACCATTTTTATATTTCCCTCTTGTCTTAATTTTTCCTGTTTTTTGATAGAACTTCCAAACACCTTCTTCAAACCCTTTATCATAGGCCCCATCTACTTTTAATTCTCCTGATGGATAGTATTCTTTATACAAACCATCCAAAAGTCCTTTCTTGTACTTCTCTTTTTTAGAAATAGTTCCGTTATTAAAATAATAGGTAACTATTCCACCAAATCTCTCTCTCCCTACAACAGCAGATTCAGCCTTACCTTCTCTATATTTATTACCGTTCTTATAATAATCTATGATGAGAAATTCACTTCTTTTTTTCTGAGGTGAAGGTCTGTAGTAAACTGCTTTCTCTTTTGTTGCTTGATTATGATTTTTATCCAACCAAGTTTTGCTTTGAGCAGTAGCTGAATATTGAGAAATTCCAATAAGTAAAAAGAAGATTGAAAAAAGAATTGTTTGCTGCTTGTTATTCAAAAGATTACATTTTTTTTGCTCCAAAACCCACATTATCACAAATATACTGATTTTTTTGACAGAATTTAGAAAGCTTATTATCAATGAATTGCAATACCTCTTGCTTTTCAACTTCAGGATAAAGCACATGAACATTCGCACCAGCATCTAAGGTAAAACAAACTTTGCTCCCTGTCTTATTTCTGTAACGCCAGATTGCATTGATTATTTCCAAAGTATTTGGTTTCATCAAGATAAAATAAGGGTTGCTTGTCAACATCATTGCATGTAAACTTAACGCTTCACTTTCCACCAAATTGATAAACGAATCGATATTGCCATTCTGTAAATATGCAGAGATTTTAGATAAATTTTCAGTAGCCTGCAGAAAGCGTTGTTCTGCAAAAGAATGATTGTACATTAAATCATGACCTACAGTACTACTAACTTGTTTTTCGCCTTTATCAACTAATAAAATTGTGTCTTGGTAATTCTTAAAAACAGAAGCGACTTTCTTTTCAAATTGAACGCCATACAAATCTGAACTATTTTCTATTTCTGGATGTGCACCCCACACCACTAAAGGTCCTTCAATACTTCTACTAGCACTACCAGAACCTAATCGAGCCAAAAATGAAGCTTTCTTCTTTATAAATTCTTCTGACAATTCTGGATTCAACTTTTTTTCTAAGCTCATTAAACACATAGCAATCGCGCTCATACCACTTGCCGAAGAAGCAATACCGCTACTATGAGGAAATGAATTCTCAGAATGGATGACCATTTCGTACTCTAAAACATATGGACAATACGGTTGAATTCTTTCAAAAAACTTAGCAATCTTAGGCTTAAAATCATCTTTCCTTTTTCCTTCGAAATACAATTCGAAAACAGCAATAGTTGATTTCTCTTTTTTTGAAAAATCAATTTTAGTCGTTGTGTGGCTCTCACTTAACGTAAAACTTATAGAAGCATTCTTAGGAATTTGTGGCTCTGACTTTCCCCAATATTTCACCAAAGCAATATTACTTGGAGTTTGCCAAGTATAAGATACTTTTTCGATGGTTTCAGAAAGTGAATTCGGAATAAATTGCTGTGTATTCAAGTTGCTTTAAATTTAAAAGCAAAGATATAATTATTTACCTTTGATTTATGAGTCGAAAAATAAAACTGATTTGGGATTTTAGAGGTCCAGATGCGTTGGCAACTGCAAAACATCATACCATCCATTTAAAGGAATTTGTTACGATAGAAAACCTCACCTATCACGAAATAGATACTAAAGAAGTAAACCCAATGTTGTGTGCTGCATTTATTGTTGTTGATGAACAAGATATGAAAGTGTATAGAGATGCTTTGAAACCGCATCGTGGAGAATTGAATTAACTTTTAAAAAAAGGTTCACTATGGCTGCCTATCTTCTATGCTCTTCAAAATAAGATCTAAACCTAATGCCTGTTCAGTTGATAATTGTTTATATTTTTTACCAAACTTCTTTCTATGGAAAAACACCCTAATTGCGACAAAAAGATACAAAAACATTGGTGTTATCAAAATAATTAAATACTTAATTATCAGGTAATTAGGATTTTTCAAATATAAAATTACTGGTATGTAGGATATAAAAATAGTACTTACAAAAATAAAAATGGGTTTAAAATTTTCACCAATAAATTTCGTAAAATTAAGAAACAAGGTCAATCCACTCTTTCCTGCATACTTCTTAACTTTAAGGATACGAAAACCTATCCCTAGTAAATAACAAAGAATAGGAAATACTATGATAATTACTAACTGAATATTTATTGATGCGTCAAAAAAATGCTTGGCGGTACAGTAGTAAGAAACTAATACAAATAGAAAAAAGAATAAAATCACTTGAGGGATATTGATTTTAATTTTATTCACAATAATTCTGTTTGAGAAACTACAAAAAAATATGGTATATGTGTAAACTGCTGTAATTGTTGAAAGAAAAAAAAAGTATTCACTAAAAAAAGTCTTACAAAAAGTGTCTTGAAAAGCTGCAATAATTAAAAATGAAATACATAACAAAGAAAGAACAAAAGAAATCGGTTTTAAAATCTCAAGAAAATACCTTTCTCTTTCTTCTTCAATTTTCAGTTTTTTCGATTGAATATTAACATCACTGCTTATATGATTTAATGCCTTAGAAAATTCTTTGTTATCATTTAATTCTGCTTGGTGGATTTTTAATCTACTCTTTAAGTTCTCTAACCATTCAGATAATCTATTAATTCGGAATATCCTGTCAGACAACTCCTTTCGATAATAACCAAATACTGCGTACCCTAAATTGAGTCCAACTAATATCTCAAAATATGAATTAAAATAACTCAATGTCATAAAGAAAGAATTGTGCTATTTTAATTATAACTCAAACATGAGTTATAATTAAAATAAAAGGCTTTTAAAAGTAATCTGGAAGTTTGTTCGTTATTAAACGAGCCTATTGCAGTCCCTGTCTTTTTATCAACACTATTATCACCATATTTTTCTAGGCGATATTTATTAGTATCTCCAACTGCAAAATTTATTTTCTCTCCATAGATTTTTTTCATAGATTCTTTAAATTCAGAAGAAGCTAGTTTTAACTCTACTTGTTCTGAAAATAATTCAACAAGAGTCTTTAAAAAACTCTTAAGGCTTGCATCATCATCATCATTTTCATCACTAATAACGATTTTCAAGCTTCCTCCTCTACTTATAAACTCAATTAAAGAATCTCGAAATGAAACTACTTGATCGTTTTTCACAATATCACCTTTTAAATCGTCATCAAATAATATGAAAGTACTTTTCGAGTACTTTAAAATTTTTGACAATACAATAGACGCATGTTTGTGATCTTTATTTGGAAAGGTATCGTTACTGTTATTTTTAGCTAAATTATCTAATGCATCAGAATAAGCGCTTAGTTGTTTTAACTCGTAATCAGTCATAATTTAAATTTAAAAAGTTCATAGCAAAAATTACATGATAAATTCTCATCTTGGCAAAAGTATACATAAATTATATATCAAATACAAAAAAATAAGAAAGTTATGTTATTTTATCAAGCATTTAACATCCTATTCAGGAACAAAAGTCAAGCTTTAAGTCTCTTTAAAAAAGAGTAGTAATACCTATTTTAAGAAAAAAGTAGTAGTACCTAGTTTTAAATTGAACTAGCGACAATAAAACCTCCAGTCCAAGCATTCTGAAAATTAAAACCTCCTGTAACTGCATCAATGTTTAAAACTTCACCTACGAAGAATAAATTTTGGTGCAGCTTACTTTCAAACCTTTTGAAATTGATTTCTTTTAAATCAACTCCTCCAGCAGTTACAAACTCTTCTTTAAAGGTACTCTTTCCATTTGCTTGATAAACTCCTTTGGTTAATTGATTGGCTAAGTTTTCAATTTGCATATGATTCAAATCTGCCCAATTTTGAGTTGAGGTAATTTGAGAAGCAATCACAAAACGTTCCCATAATCGTTTTGGAATTTCATCAAAAGGAGAACGTAAAACTACTTGTTTTCTAGGTTGTTTCTTTTTTAGATTCAGCAACACATTTGAAATCTTATTGGTCGGTCTAGACAGCCAATTAACCTCAACCTCGTATTCGTAGTTTCTTTCTGCCAAAATTCTCGCTCCAAAAGCTGACAATTTCAACACAGCAGGACCACTCATTCCCCAATGCGTAATCAATAAAGGTCCAAATGCTTCAAGATTTGCATCTACTAATTTTACACTTGCATTCGGAACTGAGATTCCTAACAAATCTTTAATTCTAGCATCTTTAATATTAAAAGTAAACAACGACGGAACAGGAGTCACAATTGAATGGCCTAATGATTTTGATAAATCCCATACTTTTTTACTACTTCCAGCTGCAATGACTAGAAAATCACATGTGAATTGTTTTTCTTTAGTATTGACAATCCAAGAATCATTTTCTTTAACAACTGAAATAACTCCGTGATTTTTCAATACTGGAATATTTAATTCTTTTGTTTTTCCGATAAAGCAATCAATAATCGTTTGTGAAGAATTTGATTCTGGGAATACTCGATTGTCTTTCTCTACTTTTAAAGGAATTTCATTGTTTTCAAACCACTCAAAAGTATCGCCAGTCATAAATTGATGAAAAGGCCCTAACAATTCTTTTTCTCCTCTTGGATAGAACTTGATCAATTCTTTAGGTTCAAAGCAAGCATGCGTAACATTGCATCGCCCTCCTCCAGAAACCTTCACCTTTTGCAGAACTTCTTTTCCTTTCTCAAGAATCATAATATCTAACTCTGGATTCATTTCTTTCGCATTAATCGCCGTAAAGAATCCTGCTGCTCCACCTCCAATAATAATTACTTTCTTCATAAAACCATTTCAGAATAAGAGAGAATGGTATGATATCCTTTTGCTTTAAAATAATCAGGTGTACTTTCATCTCCCGTTGCTAAAATAAAATCGCCACCCCAAGCACCTAAGCTTTTGATTGCTCCAAAATAATCAGAAAACAATTCTTCTTTAATTGGTTTTAATTTTACAGTTCTGCTAACAATTTGTTCATGTTCCACTATCAACTCTTCAAATACCTGTAATGTCTTTGCTTTTAGAATCTCAACAGAAATTTCAGAAATTCTTTTATTTTCATTTTCTGCAGAAGTCCTATTTTCTTTATATCTAGAGATCCCATCTCTACTATTTTGCTTTTTATTTAAATGAACAAAATAAAGTTGATCTTTAAAAGAAGGGTTGAAGTTTATTTGTTCTGCTTTGGGCTGACTATCCTCTAATCGATATAGAATAGGCGTATCATTTTGCGCATTGGCTATGTCATAACCACTTCCCGAAAAGGAATTCCACAATAATGCAAAAGCATTTACTTCTGCCCATTGAGCAATATTATTAATTAATGTTGATGAACTTCCCAATCCCCAATCTCTTGGGAAAGTTAAATTGGTATTCACTACAAATCCAGTTTCCGATTGTAAGAAATCAGTATTTAGTTTTCTTGCTTCCTGTAAGATTGTTTGTAATGTTTCAGCAATAAATTCTGCACTACCTTCTTGATCTGAATTAAATGTAGCATTCGCTAATCGAAGTTTTGGCAAATCGAAAATAGCTTCAAACCAACATTCTCCAGTGTGCGTAAAACTTCCCCAAATTAATTGAGGCTCTTTAATTTTTTCTATGATTAAATCTTGTCCGAATTTTGTTGGAACTGCCAAAGCAGTTGCTCCATCAAGAACAAGGTATTCTCCTGTGAGCAATAATTTTCCGTTAGAGTAAAATCGATTTAACTCAGACACCTTTTAGTTCTTTATACTTTTCCACCACAGCACTATGAGTTACTGTTTTTCCTTCGAAATAATCGGCTACTTCTTTTTTCTCAGTTTCACTAGCACCTAACTGATTCAAGATATTCATCAAGTGCATTTTCATATGTCCATGTTGAATCCCTTTGGTTGTCAAAGCTCGTAAAGCAGCAAAATTTTGTGCCAATCCAGCTGTTGCCATAATCATCATTAATTCTCTTGCCGAAGGTTTTTGCATCATATCTAAAGACAACTTCGCCATTGGATGTAAAGAAGTCAATCCACCTACTGTTCCTAATGCTAATGGAATTTCTATCCAAAAACGAAACACACCATTTTTGATTTCACAATGCGTTAAACTTTTATACTGACCCGATCGTGATGCATAGGCATGAACTCCAGCTTCCACAGCTCTAAAATCATTTCCTGTAGCCAACACAACAGCATCGATTCCGTTCATAATTCCTTTATTATGGGTTACAGCCCGGTAAGGTTCAACTTCTGCTATTTGAACAGCTTGACAAAATTTTTCAGCAAACTTTTGTGGATTCTCTCCTGCTAAATCTTCAACTCTACAATTCACTTCAGCTTTCACCAAACAATCAGGAACATAATTTGACAAGATACTCATGACAATTTCAATCTTATCGTTTCTGAATTCCTTAGCAATTTCCTCTAAACATGAATTGATAAAGTTGGCCCCCATGGAATCCACAGTTTCGAAAGTGACGTGCAGTTGATAGTAATTCTCTAGTTTTTTCGTTTTATCTATTAATTGAATATCTAAAATTCCACCGCCTCTCTTTTCCATATTCTTAGTAATGGAAGCTGTTGCTATTCTTAGCCTTTCTTTTGATCTCTCAAAATAATCAACCAAAGCGCTTTTATCTCCAGCATACATAAAATGTACTTGACCAATTTTTGTGGTAGAAATTACTTCTGCTTTAAACCCTCCTCGAAAACTCCAAAACTTAGCAATCATAGAGGCTGCAGCAACTACCGAACTCTCCTCTACTACCATCGGTATCACATACTCTTTCCCATTAATAATAAAATTCGGAGCAACCCCGTACGGCATGTAGAAGTTAGAGATTGTATTCTCTATAAAATCGTCGTGCAGTTGTTGTAATTTATCATCTACATTCCAATACTGTTGGATGGTATTGATGATTTCTGGCTGGTTATTGAAATAATTATCAGCCAACCAATTAATTTTTTCTTGTTTGGTTAGCTTAGAAAATCCTGAAACTATTTTAGACATTGATGTCATTTTGCATTCTTGAACAAAGATAAATGAATCGCAGAAAACAAGGCTGTTTATTCAAGTTTTATAATTTTTTGGGTCGATTTTTGATGATTTTTCCGTAAACTTGGCAATCTATTATTAAAAATTAAAGTTTAGGATGAAAAAACTCTTCATTTTGGCAACTGTGCTTCTTCTTATCAGTTGTGATAAAAATAAAACTTCAATAGCAAACACAAATACTGGTACTAAAGAAATTACACTCGAAGAAATTTGGGGTGATGAATTTTCTACTGATAAAATGAACTTATTGAATTCAATGAATGGTGATTATTATTCACTCTTAAATAGTGATGATAATGAAAATTCTACCGTAGATCAATATAGTTATAAAACGTTAGAAAAAGTTGAGACCATTGTCAACGGAAAAGATTTAAAGGGCCTGAAAAAATTTAGTTCATATAGTTTTAACAATGATGAAACAAAATTAATTCTAGGCACAAACTTTAAACAAGTATATCGTCGTTCTTTTACTGGAACCTTTTATGCTTACGATAGAGCTTCTAAAAAATTATCATTAATTGGAAAAGAGATTCAAGTTCCTGCTTTTTCACCAGACAGCAAGAAAATAGCCTATGCTAAGGAGAATAATTTATACATCAAAAATCTAGCGACTAACAAAGTAACTCAGGTTACTAGAGATGGAAAAACCAATAGTATTATCAATGCAACTACAGACTGGGTATACGAAGAAGAGTTTGGTTTTGTAAGAGCTTTTGAGTGGAGTAATGACAGTAAGTTCATTGCTTTTTTACGTTTTGATGAATCAAGTGTAAGAGAATTTTCAATGGGAGTTACCGGAAAAGAATTGTACCCTTCTCAACAGGTTTTTAAATATCCAAAAGCAGGTGAAGACAATGCAAAAGTGTCTCTGCATATGTACAACATTCAATCAAATACTATCAAAAAAATAGGACTTGGTAGTTATGAGTACATTCCAAGAATAAAATGGTCTAGTGATAATAATATTTTAATTGCTACGACTTTAAATCGTCATCAGAATGATTTAAAATTGATGAAGGTAAATGCATTAAGAACTAGTACTAGTTTATTACTGAATGAAAAAGATGATGCTTATGTAGATATTCATGACAATCTAACATTCCTAAATGACAATAGCTTCATCTGGACAAGCGAAAAAGATGGTTACAATCATATTTATCATTATGATTTTAATGGAAAACTTGTGAATCAAATTACCAAAGGGAAATGGGAAGTAACAAAATATTACGGATACAACAAAGACAAAAAAACGATCTACTACCAATCAGTAGAAAATGGTTCTATCAATCGTGGTGTTTATAGCATTGGCTTAGATGGAAAAAACAAAAAAATACTCAGTAATGAGGACGGTAGCAATAAAGCTTCATTTAGTGATAACCTAAATTACTTTATCAATACACATTCTACCTCAGAAGTTCCACCGATCTATTCTTTATACTCTGGTGAAGGTGAAATGCTAAAAGTAATTAAAGACAATTCAGATTTAAAAGAGAAATTGGCAGATTACAAAATGACTCCAAAAGAATTTACCACAATTAATATTAATGGTAATGAATTGAACATGTGGATGATTAAGCCTGCTGATTTTGATGAAAATAAAAAATACCCATTGTTAATGTTCCAGTATTCTGGACCGGGTTCTCAACAAGTAGCCAATAGATGGAATGGAACAAATGATTACTGGCATCAAAAGTTAGCTCAGGAAGGAATGATTGTTGTTTGTATAGATCCAAGAGGAACTGGTTTTAAAGGAAGAGATTTTAAAAAATCCACATATCTGAATTTAGTTAAATATGAAACAGAAGATCAAATAGCTGCTGCGAAGAAATTAGCAAAAAGAAGTTATATTGATGAAAACAACATTGGAATTTGGGGATGGAGTTTTGGTGGCCATATGAGTACCAATTGCTTACTAAAAGGAAACGACATTTTCACCACAGCTATAGCAGTTGCGCCAGTTACTTCATGGAGGTTTTACGATACTGTTTATACAGAGCGCTTTTTAAGAACCCCACAAGAAAACCCTGCTGGGTATGATGAGAACTCTCCTATAAATTATGCAGACAAGCTTAAAGGAAATTATTTATTAGTGCATGGTACTGGTGATGATAATGTACATGCACAAAACACGATGCGAATGATTAATGCTTTGGTAGAAGCTGACAAACCTTTTGATCAAGCAATATACCCAGACAGGGCGCATGGAATTAAAAAAGGAAAAAATACACGATTGCATTTATACAAAAAAATGACAGCGTTTATTCAGGAAAACCTGAATAGCAATAAAGACAACGAATTAAAAATTAAAGGATAAAAATTTACAACATGAGCGATACAACTATTAAGCAAAAAGAGCTATTTGGACATCCAGTAGGATTATATATTTTGTTTTTAACTGAAATGTGGGAGCGATTTTCTTATTATGGAATGAGGGCATTATTAGTTTTATATATGACAACTTCAACCATGGGTGATGATGAAAGAGGAGCAGGTTTAGGATGGACAAGTAAAGAGGCTTTGGCGTTATATGGTTGGTATACTATGTTGGTTTACTTGGCTTCAATCCCTGGGGGTATGATTGCTGATAAATTATTAGGGCAGAAAAAATCTGTATTACTTGGAGCTATAGTTCTTTGTTTAGGACATGGTGTTTTAGTCATGACAGATATTTGGGCTTTCTATACAGGTTTAGGTCTGGTTATTTTAGGAGTTGGACTTTTAAAGCCTAACATTTCTACTATGGTAGGAGGTTTATATCAGGAAGGTGATATTAGACGTGATAAAGGTTTTAGTATTTTCTACATAGGTATTAATTTAGGTTCTTTACTTGCGACAATGATTGTTGGATTAGTTGTTGCTAAATGGGGATGGCACGCAGGATTTGGTCTTGCTGGTATTGTAATGGTCTTAGGACTGATTAACTATATATATGGACAAAAATACTTAACTCATGTAGGTAATTTTGTTCCTAGTAAAGATGATGTCAATGCAATCTCTTATGGTAAATTGTATTCAAAACTTTTTAGTTCTCCTATACAGTTATCATTAACCATCATACTATTATTAGCTTCTATCTATGGATGGTATACACTAGAGTGGGGATATGGTTTGCTATTTATCTTTTTAACAGCAATCGCATCATTACTAATGATGATTTATAAAGATTTAGACTCTCAAGCGTTTAAAGATCGTTTTCTAGTTCTTCTACTATCTTTTATCATGGTTATTATCTTTTGGGGAGCTTTTGAGCAAGCTGGTGGGTTAATGAACTTATATACTGAAAGTAATACTAATAGGATGTTATTAGGATGGGAAATTCCAACGGTAATGTTTCAAAGCTTAAATGCTGGTTTTATTATTTTATTTGCTACTGTTGTTGCAGGCTATTGGGCAAAAAGAAAGCTAAAAGGAAAAGAAGCATCGTCATTATTTAAAATGGCCATGGGTATCATCATCATGGGATTTGGATTCCTTTTTATGGTATTTGCAGCCATGGAATTTGAAAAATCAGGTTCATCTAGTATGATATGGTTAGTTTTAGCTTACTTATTCCACACTATTGGAGAATTATGTATTTCTCCTGTCGCACTATCATTCATCACCAAATTAGCGCCTGTAAAATACGCTGCTTTAATGATGGGGGTTTATTTTGCTGCTACTGGTTTAGGGAACAAGGTGGCTGGAGTTGTTGGAGAATCAGCATCTGACTATGGTGAGTACACTATCTTTTCTGGGATATTAATCTTTACAGTAATTATTGGAGGTTTATTTATCATTATGTTGAAACCTTTAAAGAGATTGACTCATGGAGTTGAAGAGAAAGAAAGAGTATTGGATGAATCAACTACTAC